>Ga0209292_1000977_pt1 | contig 35879 bp, 26 predicted proteins | sample GOMGulsemesocosm_2_FD_184634 | JGI IMG/M metagenome (GOLD analysis project Ga0209292, IMG submission 184634) | Methane-oxidizing microbial communities from mesocosms in the Gulf of Mexico - GOM9C Gulf of Mexico (SPAdes) (version 2) | ecosystem: Environmental > Aquatic > Marine > Cold seeps...
TATGTCTACAACTACTGGTACAGTAAAATGGTTTAACGAAGCAAAAGGTTTTGGTTTCATCGAGCAAGAATCTGGTCCTGACGTTTTCGCACATTTCTCAGCAATCTCTGGCGACGGTTTCAAAACTTTAGCTGAAGGCCAAAAAGTACAGTTTACTGTTACTCAAGGTCAAAAAGGTCCTCAAGCTGAGAACATTCAAGCTCTTTAATTTTGTTTTTTGAGCTAAGTTAATAATTTAACTCAAAACAAAAAAGTGCTAAAAAGGGTAAGACTTAGGTCTCACCCTTTTTTTGTGGGAAAAATTTACTATCTACCATGTTAAAATCCTATCAAAAGTTATTTTATAAAAATAACTTTCAGTACGATCATGCACAAGTGCATGCTGTCGCGAAACTGGCTGAACTCACTGCTTCTATATGTCACCAAAACAACTTACCTTGGTATAAGCTATTTATAAAAAAAACGCCTACGGTTTTAGGGCTATATTTTTATGGGCGAGTAGGCAGAGGTAAAACCATGCTCATGGATCTTTTTTATCAAAATTTATCAATACAAAATAAAAAACGTATTCACTTTCATCGGTTCATGGAAGAAGTGCACCTGCAACTCGCAGCATGTTCTGGACAGAGCGATCCGTTAAAAATAGTAGCTAGCCTCTGGGCAAAAGAAGTAAAGGTATTATGTTTTGATGAGTTTTTTGTCTCAGACATTGGCGACGCTATGCTTCTATCTGGTTTGCTTAATGAGTTATTTGACCAAGGTGTTGTTTTAGTTGCAACCTCTAATTGTAAGCCTGAACAACTTTATCATAATGGTTTACAAAGAGAACGCTTTCTACCAACCATAGATTTGATCAACCAGTATTGCCAAATACTACCTGTTGATGGCGAAGTCGATCATCGATTAGATAATTATCAAGTAGCACAAGCATATCGAGATTATTCATACCCATTTTTTAAAAAAGAAGGTGAGTTAATAGATCGTTTCACTAATCTTACAGGACAATGTTGTGAGCCTGGTCGATTAACTGTCAATAATAGAAAAATTTCCTACCAAGCTAAACATAGCGGCGTAATATATTTTAACTTTTATGCGCTTTGTGCAGGGCCGAGAAGTCAACGCGACTACATTAAGTTAGCAGACAATTTTCAGGTTGTTTTACTCGATAAAGTGCCGCAATTCTCGGGTGAAAAAATAAATTCTGTGGCCTCGGGTGTTGAAGATGGCTACCGACGTAATGGTAATATGCTAAATCAGCTACGCCATTTAGACGATGAAGCAAGACGTTTTATCGCTCTTGTTGATGAGTTATATGATCGAAAAATTCGTCTCATTATCAATGCCGCAGTTGACATTACTCAGCTTTATCAAGGGGAACAATTAAGCTTTGAATTTGCTCGCTGTCAATCTCGATTAATTGAAATGCAAAATTTTGATGGTAGCCACTAATTAGCTATATTCACTAAATATTGGTTTTATTATTTTTGTTGGTATTATTGTATTTTTTGTAACGCTTTGATTATATTGTTTTTATATTTGTGGCATTGCTCTTGTAATAGATAAAATAAATAACTATTTATCATTAGTAAAATTTAAATAAGACAAGGAAATAATATGAAAACATTAATTGCAAGCGCACTAATCTTAGCAAGCAGCACTACTTTTGCTTATGAAGCATCATTTTCAAATGATTCATGTGATGCTGACCTTTCTGGTGGAATTAAAATAACGCCTGATCTTATTGAGTTCTCAAAAAACAAGAAACAAGTCTACAAAATTGTAAATGATGAAGCATTATTTGTTGATGGTGAGCAAATTGATTTAACTTATAGCCAGCAGTCATTAGTGACTGAATATTCAACAAGCATACGTGAAGTTGTGCCTGAAGTTAAAGATATTGCGTTAGATGCTATAGACCTTGCAAGTGATGGTGTGAATTTAGCGTTCAATGAGCTTTTAGGTGAGGGTAATGATGTTGGTGCAGAAATTACTGCGCAGCTTGCTGAAATACGTACAGAAGTTGACAAAGGGTTTAGTAGCGATAAAGAGATTTATTTTGACGAAGATGGTTTCTCTGGTGACGATTTTTTTAGTAAAGACTTTGAACAACGTATTGAAACTGCGGTTGAAACCACGGTTCAAAATTCTATCGGAAGTTTAATGATTGCAGTGGGCCAGCAAATGTTATTTTCTGGTGGAGACTCAGAGGCTTTTGAAACACGCATGGAAAATTTTGGTGAAAAGATAGAGCATGAAATGGAATCCCGTGGCGAAAAAATTGAAAAACGCGGCGAATCTCTTTGCCAGTCTGTGGTTGATATTGATGCACTTGAAGATAAATTAGTCGCTGAAATTAAAGAGTTACATGGGATTGATTTATTAACCACCAGTATCTCATCTAAAAGTAATAAAAATCTGATGTAATTAGCAAAAAATTGAGCTTCAATACTTCTCTAGAGTTATTTATAGTTTTTGTTCCCAACCATTATCTATAAATAAAAAAGCGAGCAAAGATTATTAATCTTGCTCGCTTTTATTTTTAAAAGTAAAAATAATAATTAGTTTGCTACTCTATCCAAACTAACTATTCGCAATTTGTGATTGCTCATCCGCCCACACTAGAGCTTCATTGTAATCTTTAATAACTTTATCTTTATCTATCCCAAGATTTTTCATGACTATCGCGGTTTTATCCCACTCAGCATGTTCAATTAATGCTAATAATTCTATCAACGAAGCTAATACCCCTTTTTTAGTGAGTAGCGGATCTTTAATTTCTTGGGCGAGTGGTAATTTTTCTAATACAGTTTCAAGTTTCTCATCTAAAATGGCATCAATTAAAGATAACAGACCGGTTAAAAAAGCAATAGATGCATCGACAGGAGCACTAATGTCTTGTGCGACCAATTCACAAAATTTTGCTCGCGCCATAGCTGAATTGATTAACTCTGAAGGTTTATCTGGGTTTACATTGACGGCAAACATTAAACCTAAGAATCGTTTCAATTCGCCAGAGCCTAAAGTGACAAGCGCTTGCTTAATTGAAGATATCTCGTTTCTTCGTCTAAAGATTGGAGAATTCGCATATCTTAAAAGTTTGTAAGATAAGGTAACGTCCCGCTCAAATACTGAAGTTATATTAACTAAATCTAATTCAGGCTTAGATGTTTCATAGAGTAATTCAGCCATAGCCATTTGAGAGGGAGATAAACTTTTTGTTTTAACCATTTCTGGTTTGGCAAAGAAAAACCCCTGAAAAAGTTCAAAGCCTAATTCTACCGCTTGATTGTATTCCTCGTAGGTTTCAACCTTTTCAGCTAATAATTTTATATCAGGATAATTTGCAATGGCTTGTTTAACTTCTCTTATGTCTTCTAAGCTAGATATTTTCCAATCTATTTTTATTATTTTGATAAATGGATAAAAATGAGTCCAGACTTTTTTATGTTCGTAGTCATCGAGAGCAAGTGTATAACCTTGGTCATAGAGATCTTTACATATAGCGAGCAGCTTCTTTCCGGGTTTAACCGTTTCGAGTATTTCAACGACGACTTCCTCGGTAGATAACATCTTTGCATAACCAAGGCTAAGTGTTTCAAGAGTAAAATTAATAAACGCAGGCTTATTTGCAGTAAACTCACCAATGCCCAAATTAAATTTACTTGCCTCGATCATTTTTGTTGTGGCTTCATCACCATCAATTTCAGGAAAAACATTATCAATACTGTCTCTAAATAACAATTCATAGGCAAAGAGGTTCTTGTCTTTGTCTAGAATGGGCTGCCGGGCGGCATAAAAATACATAAAAATTCCTGATCACATCGTTATTACATTGAATATATTGGAAAAAGCATTAATTAGCATTGTTTTTTTTTACATATTTGAAACTGGCATAAAAACAATACAATTGATAACTTATTTATTATAGATGAAAACAAGAAAAGTATAGTAATGAGCCAGTCTATCATCGTACTATTCCATACTTATTTTTTATCTCATTATAATTGGCAATAAATAAAACTATTGTTGATGTGAAAACTACTTTTTTGGAGGTTAAATTGGCATTTGGAACCATGATTTCTTTAGCACTATATTTTATTGCTATGATCGGTATAGGTTTATACGCTTATAAAAAGTCTACTAGTGACGCCGCTGGTTATATGTTGGGTGGGCGTGGTTTAAGCCCATCCGTAACGGCGCTTTCTGCTGGTGCTTCTGATATGAGTGGCTGGATGTTGATGGGATTGCCTGGTGCAATGTATTTAACTGGCTTAAGTAGTATTTGGATAGCTATAGGCTTAGTGATAGGGGCTTATTTTAACTACTTAATTGTTGCACCTCGTCTAAGAACTTATACGGAAATTGCCAACGACTCTATAACTTTACCAGACTTTTTTGAGCATCGCTTTAAAGACGAACGCCATGTATTACGAGTGGTATCATCTGTTGTTATCATTCTCTTTTTTACGCTATATACATCATCGGGTATCGTTGCTGGCGGAAAATTATTTGAAAGTTCATTTGGTTTAAATTACGAAATAGGCCTATATGTTACCGCTGGCGTTGTTGTACTTTATACGATGTTTGGCGGTTTTTTAGCGGTAAGTCTAACTGACTTTGTACAGGGGTGTATTATGTTTCTTGCTCTTGTATTGGTTCCTTTTGTGGTGGTCAGCGATATAGGAGGTTTGTCAGTAATGCATGAAACGATAAATAACCTCGATGCTGAGAAATTTAATATTTTTCAAGGAGTCAGTGCTTTAGCTATTATTTCGGCAATGGCATGGGGGCTGGGTTACTTTGGGCAACCTCACATAATAGTTCGTTTTATGGCGATTCGTTCAATTAAAGATTTACCTATCGCACGCCGAATTGGTATGACTTGGATGATCGTTACTGTTTGTGGCGCTACGGCTACCGGTTTCGCGGGCATAGCGTATGTCGCCAAAACAGGTGTACCATTAGGAGATCCTGAAACTATTTTTATATTACTCTCACAAGTTTTATTTCACCCCTTGATTGCGGGATTTTTATTAGCCGCAATTTTAGCTGCAATTATGAGCACTATTTCGTCACAGCTATTAGTTACATCAAGCTCGCTGACGGGAGATTTTTATCAAGCGTTCCTTAATAAAGAAGCGACCGATAAGCAGCTAGTCTTTGTAGGTCGTTTGTCTGTATTGCTCGTCGCTATTGTTTCGGTATTACTAGCGTATGATCGTAACAGCTCTATTTTAAGTTTAGTGAGTAACGCTTGGGCTGGTTTCGGTGCAGCTTTTGGCCCTCTTGTTATATTGAGCCTTCACTGGAAAGGTATGAATAAACAAGGTGCATTAGCAGGTATGTTAACGGGCGCATTTACGGTGTTGTTTTGGATTTATGCGCCAATTACTATAGGCGGTGAGTCGTTGAGTTCATGGATGTATGAAATAGTCCCTGGTTTTATTTTAGCTACAATAGCTATCATTGTTGTAAGTAAAGTAACCACTCCGCCAGAACCATCGGTTGAAAAAATGTTTGATGATATGGTTTTGAAACATAATAAAGGTTAATTATTTTAATTAGCGAATAAAAAAGCCTGATATTGAATTTCAATATCAGGCTTTTATATGTTCAACCATAATTTAGTTTAATTTATTAATTAGATTGACCAACGAACATTTTCACCAATTGTCCTTTGCCACTTCTGCAGTGGTTCGTTTTTATCGCCAACAACAATAATATTACTATTTTTAAATTGTTGAGAATTTCCAATAAGTTCATCATTAGAAAAATTAGCACTATATTCAAGTTCTTCATTACGAGGAACAACAAAAACTGTGACCGTACTTGTTTCCCCCTGAAAAACTAAATGTAGGCTTTTCATGCCATCAAATCGACAATAATCAGCAAAAAGTAACTTACCTACGTCAGAGGTAAAGGTTCCATTAAAAGCGGCCATTTTCGTATTTAATGCGCTTAAACTGACATTTGCTGGTGCACTATTGGAAAAATAATCTTTTTCATGGTTAACATGAGCTATAGCATAATCGCCCAAATTACTATAAGCACTAGATACTTGCATAAAATTAAAGGTTAATCCCATAGCAAAAGCTACAGATGCTGCCAATGCTAGACGTACTCGGCTTTTACGTTTTTGTTGCTGATGACTAGCTAACGTTTGTCGCAAAATTAATTTATCACTAAGATCATCAGGAATATCAACATTCATGGCTTTAAAAAGGCGGCTGTCTAGGTCTTCTAGTTCTTGTGTAAATTTTTGCTTTGCGGGATCTTCATTCATCGCAGCAAGCATATCTTCTTCACGTGTATTTGGATCTGCATAAATACGACGTCTAAACTGCAAATCATCCATTGTTCTGGCCTCTAACTTTGGGTTCATCATCTAAAGCTTCTTTTAACTGATTACGCGCTCTAAATAACCTTGTCATTACGGTGTTTTTATTTAAGTCGAGTAGCTTAGCTATTTCTTCTCCAGAAAAACCACCAATAACTTGTAATACTAATGGCTCTCGATATTCCTCAGGCATTTTAGCTATTTTTTCACGTAGCCATTGATTTTCGATTTCTTGTTCATTACTAGCCGAGTGATTATCTGTGATCACTGCTTCGTCATACTCGCTCATATCGAAGCGCTTACGCTCGAAACGACGGGCATTCTCTCGACGAAGGATTGTGATCAACCATGACTTAGCTGCTTTTTCATCTTTCAATGAATCTAATGCTCGCCAAGCCCTTAAAAATGTCTCTTGCACTAAATCTTCTGCGACGTGTTTGTCGTGACAAAGCCAATAAGCATAGCGGAATAAATCGCCATGCAAAGCTTTGACTAGTGCTTCATATCTAACTTGTTTTGTTGCCATGTTGTAAGAGACCTGAGCGGACATTATTTTATTTCGCTTTTGGTAAATTTATTTTAATTTTATGGATTCAACGATATTAAAGTTGGCTGTTGCTGCTTTTTATTCTCTAAATTAGTCGCTGAAATACCTTGTTTGTTTATTCTTTTAATAATTTTTAATAATTGACTTCCTCGCCACTCTTTTTGTTTTTTTCCGTAATAACATTGCTGTAAATTATCAATTTCTTGTGCAAGTTCTTTATCATCAATGCTACTTAATGTTTCATTAAGTGTAGTTGTTTGCTGTAGCCCTGCTTGCATTTGTAAATCATTTAGCCAATTAGCTATTAATGACAAGGCTGTTAACCCTTTATTTTTGTTACAGGCAGCCATTAACTCAACGTAAGCGTCAGTAGAAGGGCGTTGTTTACCTGAAGGTCTTTTAGTTGATGTTCTTTGCCATTTAGTACTGATAAACCAAACCAATGCGGTTAATAGCCATAAGGCTAAAAACACCCATTGCAACCAAGGCGTTGTCGGAACAATAATACTTTTAGCTGGAGATACTTCTTTTCTTTGTTCACTTGGCGTAATTACCTGAGTTATTTCTAGATCAGGGTTAGGCAGAACTGTAACCGTTTGCGAGGCAATGGTGGCAACTTGATAACGGTTAGTTACGGTATTCCACCAAGGTATATTTATTTCAGGTAATTGATATTCACCCGACTTACTAGCGACAATGGCAAAGTTTCTTACTTTTTGACTGACTAAATGCCCACTGCTCATACCGGTATGTAGTTGGGCTTGATCGGGATAAACTTTAAGTCCTTTGGGTACTGTCATTTCTAGTTCTGGTAATTGTTCTTCAGATAATCCCGCTGCGGTTAAAGTGATTGTACGAGTGATAGGCTCGCCGACTTTAAATGTAGTAATTTCTGGCTGCCAGTTCTGATGAATAGCCAATAAATTACTTGGTAACCAAGTGCCTTGAAAAGTATTTGGTATAGGGAGAACCGTTAAAGGCAGTTCATCGCCTATAACACTTACGGGTTTAGTTTCTGAAAAACTAAACATGTTATTTCTACGAGTTGAAGGCACTAATATTTCACCTGAAAAAATAGGTGATTTTAAAATGAATTCGCCACTCTTTTGCGGACTAATGGCGTAAGTTCTTTCAATAATACGGTAGCGGCGGCCATTGATGATGGTATCGCTTTCTTTATCTTTGCCTATTTGTGTGATTGTTGCTTCGTTCAAGCTAGGTTCAGTTAAGCTGCCACGTTTTAATTCTGCAGCAAAGTGCAGTTTTACGGTAAGTGTTAGCTGTTGTTGTACGTAAACCTCATGTGCTGAAATATCAGAAGTTATAAATAGATCTTGTTGTTTATCAGCTTGGGGGTCATTCTCAGCTAATACATTAACATTGATAGACTGGGTTGATAATCCTTCAATGGTCAATGCAGGTATAACAAAATCGCCTGCAGCTTTAGCAATAAGCAAAGTACTCCAAGTTGTGGTACGTTTTGTTTTAAAATTAACCATACTTGTTTGCGAGCTTACCGATGTTCTACCGACGATAAAATCTTTTAATAACGTTGAAGTATCAAGCGCATTTGTGTTTACATCATCATCAATAATGATTTTTAAAATAAATGACTCGTTAACGACAACAGGGTTTTTGTCTATAGTGGCGCTAATTTGACTAGCAGCAAAAGCATTACCTGCAATGGCGATATTACAAAAGATAATGGCTAGTAAAGTTGTTATTTTTTTCATCGAGATTGTTACCACTGTTTTGTTCCTTTTAAACTGCTTCGATTATGGCGGCGTTTCTGATATTCAAGCTGCATTTTATTTCTGAGCAACATATAAGGATCGTCGGTTACTTTATTAAGAAGCTGTTGGTGCTTTTGCTTTGTTTCTTCGGCTAACTTTTCTGCTGCACGCATTTGTGCAGGTGTTTGCTCTGACTGCTCTTTATCATCTTTATTCGCTTCACTTTCTTGTGCTTGTTTTTCTTTTTCTTCTTGCTCTTTTTCTTCTTGAGACTTTTCTTGCTCAGACTGAGAATCAGATTCTTCACTTTCGTTCTTATTTTTCTCTTGCTCAGTGGAGCTCTGTTGAGATTCATCGTCACTCTTTTGTTGTTCTTTGTTTTGGTCTTTATCTCCTTGTTCTTTGTTATCTTGTTTTTGTTGATCTTTATTCTCTTCGTCACTCTGTTCTTCGTTATTTTCTTGCTGTTCTTGTTCTTGCTGTTTTTTCATCTCTTCAAGGTAGGTTTTATTCGCCAATGCATCACTATGCTGTGGCTCTTTCTCTAAGACTTGCTTATAAGCCTCAATTGCTTCGTCATAGCGCTCTAATTTGGCTAGAGCATTACCTTGGTTATATAATGCGTCGAGGCTGGTTTGTTGTTGAAAAGCTTGTAATGCCTGCTCATAATCTCCGGCGCGGTAGTGAGCAGTGCCTTGCCATAATGTATCTTGAAAGTTTCCAGCAGCTTCTTGAAAGTTTTCATTATTAAATTGTTTTTGAGCTTGCTGATCTTTGGTTTTCCATAAATCTTGCCAAGTATTTTGAAAATAAGAACGCTCAGCTGTTTCCTTCTGTACTGAGCTACCTTCTTGTGCATAGCTTTTCTCAACAGGCGTTAAAAACAAGCATAAAGGCAATATTGCTAATAAACGCCCGCGGCGAAAATAGGGTAACAATAATGGCAACAATAGTAGTAATAGATAAGGACCTACTTCTTGCCATTGATCGCCGGTATTTGATGATTCTTTTTCCTGTTGATCTTCGATATCAAGTGGCTTTTTTAACAACTGCTCAATATCGTCATTGCTATTAGTAATGGTTGAGTAAAAGCCTCGGCCTATTTTGGCTGAACCTTGAAGTGCTGAAATTGATAATTTAGGAACAATTATCGCGCCACTGTTGTCTTTCATTAATTCACCATTTTCGAGCTTGATAGGCGCACCTGTTTTACTGCCTATGCCCAAAATATTCAAACGATGATTATTACTTCTACTCCAGTCGGTAATGTCTTGAATATCAATATTATCAATACCATCTGTAAACCAGTAGATATCACCTTTTGCATGCCCTGCATTAGTTAACATATCATGAGCAAGGGTTAGTGCGGCATAAGGATTACTGCCAAGTTCAGGCATAAGCTCAGGAGTTAATGAGGGCAATAATAACTTAATATTATTAATATCATCAGTTAATGGACTAATAGTAAATGCATCACCAGCATAGGCAATAAGCCCTATTTCTCCTTCATTCAGTTGCTCGAGTAAATCTATTGCTTTAAAACGAGACCGAGTTAAACGGTTAGGTGATACATCAGTTGAATACATCGAATACGACATATCCATTATAAGTACTGAGCCACGTGCAACTTGATATACGGGTTGAGGAAGTTTTTTCCATGTAGGCCCAGCTAATGCAGTTATAGCGAGTAAACCGATAATAAAGGGCAAAACGACTGAAAAAGATTGTTGCTGTTGCTTACCATCAACTAAAACATTGGCTAAATGTTTAGGTAATAACTGCTGCCAACCAGATTGGCTTAAGCGATATTTTTTCAGTAAATTTAACGCAAATATTAATACTAAAACTGCTAACCACCACCAAGGGCGAATAAAATGAAAATCACTCATATTATGACTTCGCTCCTTTTAAGCTAAATACGGACAAATTAACAATTAATAAATAAGCAAACGCTAAGAATAATGAGATAGCGAGTGGCCAATGAAAAAGTGCAGTAAGAGGGCGCATTTGTTGTTGGTCTTGTTCTATGGGTTCTAATTCATCAAGTAATTGATATATTTCGTTCATGTCACTACTGCTTTTAGCGCGAAAATAATGCCCGTTGGTCTCGCTGGCTAAACGTTGTAATGACTCTTCATCTAATTCACTCGACGGGTTAATACGGCGCTTACCAAATAATGAGTTTTGGATCATAACATCAGCACCAATGCCTACAGAGTAAATAGTAATCCCTTTAGCTACGGCAAGCTCTAATGCTTGGTCTGGTGTTATTTTTCCTGCTGTATTTTGTCCGTCGGTCAATAATAACAAAACACGATTTGATTCTTTCTTTTCATCAAACCGTTTTACTGCTAGAGCTATAGCATCTCCAATCGCTGTTTGTTTGCCTACTAATCCAAGTACTGTTTCATCTAACATCTGTTGAACTGTTTTTCTGTCGAATGTCATAGGCGTTTGCATATAAGCGTCATCGCCAAATAAAATTAGTCCTAACTTATCTCCTGTGCGACGTTCAATAAAATCACCTAATACCACTTTTAACATATCCAAGCGATTAACCGCGCTACCATTTAATTCCATATCTTCAACTTGCATACTGCCGGATAAATCTACGGCAACCATCATTTCTCGTCCTTCGGTAGGTACGTTAACTGCTTCTCCCAACCATTGCGGTTGTGTCGCCGAAATAACCAGTAACGCCCAAATTAATAGAAAAAGAAACCGTGGAGCTCTTTTACTTTTTGCTGAAAAGTTTTGCGCTGATTCACCGTCAAGTAAATGTGGCATTTTTAACGCAGATGATTGATTTTGATTTTTAGCAGGCAACAAAAACATTAATAGTGGCAGAGGTAATGCGAGTAAAACCCATGGTAATACAAGGTTGATCATCGTCGAGCTCCTTGTTTATTTTGAGTCGATTCTTTTAGTGACTTCGGTGGTAAAGCTTGATTAAGCCACAGGTGTGCAGCTTGTTTAAGTGTACTGCTGGACTCTACATTATCAGTAGCTCGGTACTTATTACCTAACTGTTCTGCACAGAGGTTTTTAAAATTTTCTTGATGTTTATCTGCTAATTTTTGTTTGAAGAATTCAATAAGTTTTTTGCCATGAAGTGCAGCTATTTCTTGGCGAGGAAAATATTGAAAGGCTGCCCATTTCAATAGTGTCACTATTTGATCTACATCGTTGGTATTTTTAAGTTGCGTTAAAGCTAATTGTTTAGCTTTCGATAAGCGGCGGCGCTTCTGCCACTTAACCAATATTATTATAATGGTTATTAACAAGCCAGCCAATAATAGCCACCAGCCTAATGCAACAGGATAATTGTGCACAGGCTCAGGTAAATGGATATCTTTTAATTGGGCTAAAGGTTGGTTTAACGCTCCCATGAGGCTACTCCTTCCGTTAGTTGTTGTTCAAGCGTTTTACTTGCAGAATAATGGAGGATTCTTGCACCCGCCTTACGTAATTTCGCTTCTTTATGCTGGTTATAAGCCTGAGCTTGTTGATGATATTTAGCTGAAGAAGCTGAATCGCCAATTAACAATTGCTGCCTTGATTTTCCATCGGTTACAGCCACACTCATTTTTTGTTTACTGGTCGGTAAGTTGTGCTCTAAAGGATCACTTATTAAACAAACCACTAATTCGCAATGACGACTTATATGAGATAAATGGCGAATAGATTCTTGGTTTACGTGATCACCATCGGTAATTAAATAAACTAAGCTACCCGGCCTTGCTAGTTTTCGTAAACGAGCACAGTTTTCTTCAAAAGCGATGGATACTCGTTGTTGAACGTCGTCAGTTGGAAGACCTTTAGATTTGTTGCTTTCAATATCTAAGGTATGTTGGTGTGTGGCGACTAAATTATGCAAATAGTGCAAAACCCCTTCTTTTCTGCTTCGGGGCTTTAATTCACTGTGTTTATCTTGATTAAAAACAATACCACCAATTCTATCTCCTCGACCTTTAGCATGCCAAGTGACCAATGCCGCTAAGTGGGCTGCTTGCACTGACTTAAATAAAAGCTTACTACCAAACAGCATAGAATGGCTTAAATCAGTGACTACTAATACAGGGCGTTCGACTTCTTCACGGAAAAGCTTGGTATGTGTTTTACCGGTTCTTGCTGTTACTCGCCAATCTATAGCGCGAATGTCATCACCATTTTGATAATGACGTACTTCGTCAAACTCCATACCTCGACCTTTACTGCGAGAAAGGTAATTTCCAGACATTTGTCCTTGCTGGTTTTTACGCGCGGCAAGGTTTATTAAGCTAGCTTTATTTTGGTAGCGAATTAATTCATCAATAGTTAATTCAATACCATTACTGGCAATACTATCAAGTACGCTGGTGACGTCTTGTTGAGGTTGTTCGTTTTTCTTATTAAGCCACATAAAATTTCTTATAAGATGTTCGTTATTTTTAATTTTACCTAAACTGTCTAAGCAACAGCGACTAAGCTTAATAAGTGATCAAGCAACTGGTTGCTGCTAATACCTTCAGCCTCGGCTTGATAAGTAAGCAAAATTCGGTGGCGTAAAACGTTATGAAAAACGGCTTGTACATCTTCAGGACTAACAAAGTCACGATTATGTAGCCAAGCTCGAGCGCGAGAACATCGGTCAAGTGCTATGGTAGCTCTTGGGCTAGCGCCGTAAGCAAGCCACTTTTTCAATTTATCATCGTATTTTTCTGGTTGGCGGGTTGCTACAATCAAATCAACAATATAATTCTCAATGGCTGGTGCCATATGAATTTCCATCACTTGATCACGAGCGGAAAAAATATCACTTTGTGAAATTTCTTCAACCGGTTTTGGGGTTTCTTTATTGTGCTGTAAAGCTTCACCACGATTAAGCTTTAAAATGGCTAATTCGCTTGCTGCATCTGGGTAGTTAATTTCTACATGCATTAAAAATCGATCTAATTGCGCTTCAGGTAATGGATAGGTTCCTTCCTGCTCAATCGGGTTTTGGGTAGCCATTACCAAAAACAAATCAGGTAATGGGTAGGTATTGCGGCCGACGGTAATTTGTCCTTCGCCCATTGCCTCTAATAATGCTGATTGAACTTTTGCAGGCGCACGGTTTATTTCATCTGCTAAAACTAAGTTTCTAAATAGTGGACCCGGCTGAAATACGAAGCTGCCATCTTCTGGTCGGTAAATATCAGTGCCTGTTAAATCGGCAGGTAATAAATCTGGGGTAAATTGAATACGATGAAAATCTGCTTCAATACCGTCGGCAAGTGCATTTACTGCACGGGTTTTTGCTAAGCCAGGAGGACCTTCTACAATTAGGTGACCATTGGCAAGTAATGCGATAAGTAAATTTTCAACAAGGGCATGTTGACCGACTATTTGTTGTGATAAGTATTCTTTTAATGATGAAAAATGTTCAATTGCCATGTTTGCTACCACTTGCGTATTTTTATTATGAAACCTGTGCGTATATATATAAGGTTCAAGTAGCATAAAACAAGCTGTATTTTCGATTTGAAATAATTTTTAACATTTTTTTCATAATCAGGAGTACTCATTATTGCTGGGAGTTGTATTTATTTCATTTGTCGTTAGAATAAAGTAATAAATGAGTGGTCAGACCTCTTGGTTTGAAGCGATAAAATTAAATATTTACGATAGAAGGGTAAGACATGACAAAAATGAATTTAACGACTCGTAATGGAGAGCGAATTGCTGTAGTTGCGGGTTTACGTACTCCTTTTGCAAAACAAGCAACTGCTTTTCACGGTGTCCCAGCGGTAGATTTAGGAAAGATTGTCGTCAATGAAATGCTGCAAAAGCATGACGTTGATCCTGCTATTATTGATCAGCTTGTTTTTGGTCAAGTTGTACAAATGCCAGAAGCACCAAATATTGCTCGTGAAATTGTGCTTGGTACTGGAATGAATGTACACACTGATGCTTACAGTGTATCGAGAGCTTGTGCTACTAGTTTTCAATCTACGGTGAATGTTACAGAAGCAATTATGGCCGGGTATGCTGACGTAGGTATTGCTGGTGGGGCAGATTCTTCGTCTGTTGCACCTATCGGTGTTTCTAAAAAGTTTGCCCGTGTTTTACTTGATTTAAGTAAAGCTCGTAGCTTAGGGCAGAAAATTTCTCTGATCAGACAACTTGGTTTAAAAGATATTATGCCTGTTCCCCCTGCTGTTGCAGAGTATTCAACGGGAATATCTATGGGGCAAACCGCTGAACAAATGGCAAAAACTCACAATATTTCCCGTGAAGCACAAGATGAGCTTGCGCATCGCTCACATACTTTAGCGACAAAAAGTTGGCAAGAAGGGAAGTTGGCTGGTGAAGTAATGACGGCTCATAGCGAACCTTATAAAAGCTTTATCGACAAAGATAATTGTATTCGTGAAAATTCAGAATTAGCAAGTTATAAAAAACTACGTCCTTGTTTTGATAGAAAGCATGGCACAGTCACCGCGGCAACTAGTACACCGTTAACTGATGGCGCGTCAGCCATTATTTTAATGCGAGAAGGACGAGCGAAAGAACTTGGATATCAACCATTAGGTTATATAAAAAGTTATGCTTTTTCTGCAATCGATGTCTGGCAGGATATGCTAATGGGCCCAAGTTATGCGACACCTTTAGCATTAAAACGTGCGGGGATGGAGTTAAAAGACTTAGATTTAATTGAAATGCATGAAGCGTTTGCGGCACAAGCATTAGCGAATATGAAAATGTTTGCTAGCACTAAGTTTGCACGTGAGCAGTTAGGGCGTGATAAAGCTATTGGTGAAATTGACATGGCTAAGTTTAACGTAATGGGTGGCTCTTTAGCTTATGGGCATCCGTTTGCTGCAACAGGTACACGTTTAATTGTACAGACTCTTAATGAGTTAAACCGTCGAGGCGGTGGTACAGGTTTAACAACAGCATGTGCGGCTGGCGGACTTGGCGCGGCAATGATCGTGGAGACTGACTAATGACTTCACAACAGGATAATAATCAAGAAATTGAAGTAGATACTAAAAAAGAGAATCATAATATGAGCACCTTCACCTTAAATCGTCAAGAAAATGGCATTGCTCATCTGGTCATGGATGTAGTTGGCGAAACAATGAATACCCTAAAAGCTGAATTTACTGAGCAGATTGATGAGGTATTAAAAGATATACGTAACGATAGTACGCTCAAAGGTGTGGTATTACTCAGTGGGAAAGAAGACTCTTTTGTTGCTGGCGCAGATATTAATATGCTTGCTAGTTGTAAGGATTCAAATGAAGCCACTGCGCTTTCTCGTCAAGGACAAATGATATTTGAGCAAATAGAAAACCTTGATATTCCCGTTGTTGCTGCAATTAATGGTGCATGTTTAGGTGGTGGACTTGAGCTTGCTATGGCATGTCATGCTCGTATTTGTAGTGATAATGTTAAAACAGCATTAGGTTTACCTGAAGTACAGCTAGGTTTATTGCCTGGTAGTGGTGGTACACAACGATTACCTAAGCTTGTCGGGATTCAAAAAGCATTAGATATGATGTTAACGGGTAAACAGCTACGTGCCAAACAGGCATTAAAAGCGGGCTTGGTCGTCGATGTTGTGCCTAACAGCATTTTAATTACAGCAGCAGAAAACTTGGCATTATCAGCACAAGGTAAAGCAAATAAAGTTAAGCAAAGTCAGCGTAAAATAACTACTTTAGATAAAGCACTTGAAGGTAACGTAATAGGTCGTAATATTATTTTCAAACAAGCAACTAAGTCGGTTTTAGCTAAAACGAAAGGTAATTATCCTGCACCGCTAAAAATTATTGACTGTGTCAGAGTGGGTATTGAAAAATCTTCATCACGAGGCTATCAAACGGAAGCAGAGCACTTTGGTGAGCTAGTAATGACCTCTGAGTCTGCACAGTTAAGACAAATATTCTTTGCAACAACCGACATGAAAAAAGAGCAGGGTATTGAAGGTGTTGATGCAGAGAACATAAATAGCGTGGGTGTTCTAGGTGGAGGTTTAATGGGCGGTGGTATAGCTTTTGTGAGCGCAACTAAAGCAAATGTTAATGTACGTATTAAAGATATTGCTCCGCAAGGAATTAGTCATGCAATGAAATATGGTTACGACTTATTAAATAAAAAAGTTAAACGTCGTTTTATGTTAAAAAGTGAAATGCAAAAGCAATTAGCGATGATTACTGGCTGTATTGATTACAGCGGTTTTAAAAATGTTGATATGGTTATTGAAGCCGTTTTTGAAGATCTAACACTAAAACAAAAAATGGTTGATGATATGGAGAGCTATTGTTCTGAGCAGACTATTTTTGCGAGTAATACTTCTAGCTTGCCTATAGGCAAAATTGCCGAGAAAGCTACGCGGCCCGAAAATGTTATTGGTTTACATTATTTTTCCCCTGTAGATAAAATGCCATTAGCAGAAATTATTGCTCACCCTAAAACATCTGATAAAACAATTTCAACAACTGTAGCCTTTGCTAAGAAGCAGGGGAAAACACCTATTGTTGTCCAGGATAAGGCTGGTTTTTACGTTAATCGTATTTTAGCGCCTTACATGAATGAAGCTGCCTTAATATTACTTGATGGCGAATCTATTGGTAAGTTAGATAAAGCTCTAGTTAATTTTGGCTTCCCTGTTGGCCCAATGCAATTGCTTGATGAAGTTGGTATTGATGTTGGCGCTAAAATAGGGCCAATTCTACAAGCTGAACTTGGTGAACGTTTTGCACCACCAGAAGCTTTTAATAAACTTATCTCCGACAAACGCTTAGGTAAAAAAGTACAAAAAGGCTTTTACCTATATAAAGATAAAAAAGGTAAAAGGGTTACTAAAAAACTTGTTGATGAATCTATTTACTCATTATTAAACATCTCGGTGAAAGATCAAAAAACCAATAGTGAATTAGTAGAGCGTTGTGTATTTATGATGCTAAATGAAGCGGCAAGGTGCTTAGATGAAGGCATTATCCGCAATGCAAGAGATGGCGATATTGGCGCTATATTTGGTATTGGCTTTCCACCGTTTTTAGGTGGGCCATTTCATTATATGGATACCTTAGGAGCTAAAACATTGGTAACTAAGCTAAATCAATGGAGCAATGAATTAGGTGAGCGCTTTAAACCTTGCAAAGCATTAATTGAGATGGCTGAAAACGGTGGTAAGTATTATTCGTAAGTGGCAAATAGTCGCCAGTTAAATGGCAAATAAATGTAAAAGGAGGCAATTTATCGCCTCTTTTTTTTTGCTTGTTTTGCAATCAAAAAAAGTTGAATAAATACTCTAAATTAGTTATATTGCGCCGATAAATTTTCATGTGTTTTTTTCGTCACTTAAGCGGTAGGTATTATGTTGTTACTTTTAGGGCTTATCAGTATTATTTGTTCCATTTTCTTTTATTGTCAGGCACTACAAAGCGGCTTAGGTTTAAAGCGTTGGGCCTGCGCTGGTTTAATTTTTGGACCATTTATTTGGCCAATGTTTTGTATGCAGAAACGTATGAAAGTGAATAAATTATTTGGTTTTACAGGTTTGATTTTAAGAGCTTAAATGAGGCTAGGTTTTTTGAAATGAAATTGGTAGATAAATAAGACAGCTACAATCCGTGTAGCTATTTATTATCTTTGTACAATAAACTATTGAAAAGTAATTATTTAATAGTTTTATTTCCACCACACACTTGCAGGCATTTCTTTAATTTCAATATTAACTGCAATAGGGTTTGATTTCGTTTTCGTTACAAATAGAGTTTTAAATAAGTTAATCATATTTAGCTCCTAGATACGAACTTGTGATTTTGACTTACCAATGCGAACTTGTGATTTCGATTTACCAATGCGAACTTGTGATTTTGACTTACCAATGCGAACTTGTGATTTTGACTTACCAATGCGAACTTGTGATTTCGATTTACCAATGCGAACTTGTGATTTTGATTTACCTATTTCATTAATAATTAATGAATCAGACTCGATAACGGGTGCAGGTGAAGTTGACATTGCTAGAGATAAAATAAGTGAGCTAAGCATTCATATTTCCTTAATTTGTTATTATTAGATTTCATGAATGTCACTGCAGGGAGCGTGCCAAAAAATTAAGGCCTTATGAAATAAGGCCTTAAGAGTGTTTTTTTTATGAATTTATTATTAGTCAAAAAATTGTCTATCGGTATAAATGCAGGTAAAGCTCTATCACTAACTGTGACATTAACGTGACGCTTTGCCGAAATTTGTAGACTCAGTGGTTATTTGGTGTGAAAGCAAATACTTCTGAAAGTCAGACTCTGGTAGTGGTTTACTGTATAAGTAACCTTGTAATTGTTCACAACGTAGTCCTGAAAGGAAGCTTAGCTGTTGATTTGTCTCAACGCCTTCCGCAACTACTTGCATACCGAGGTTATGTGCAATAGTCACTATCGTAGCAACCATATTACGCCCTTGTTCAGACTCTTCTATATCATCAACGAAAGCTTTATCTATTTTTAATGTGTTTAGAGGGAATTTTTTCAAATAAGCAAGTGATGAATAACCAGTACCAAAATCATCTAGCGATAAATGAATACCCATAGCACGAATTTGTAGCATAATATCAATTGCTTTTTGAGGTGAGTCCATAACGGTACCTTCAGTTATTTCTAACTCAAGATATTTCGCTGGTAACTGGCTTTCTTTCAATATGTCAGCAATCATGCCAACTAAGTTTGGCTGAGTAAACTGCACTGCTGATAAGTTAACAGCAATACGACCGTTAAACAGTCCCGCATCAACCCACTTTTTAGTGGCAAAACATGACTTTCTTAAAACAATTTCACCAATATCAATTATCTGCCCCGTTTCTTCAGAGACAGGAATAAAGGTAATCGGGCTGATAATGCCATTTGATGGCGTTTCAAAACGAACTAATGCTTCCATGCCAGCCACCTTACCCGTGGCAATTTCAATTTTAGGTTGATAGAAAACAGAGAATGAGTCTTCTTTTAAACCATAACGAATTAAACTCTCAATTTGTAGTCGTTTTACGGCGGCTTTATTCATAGAGTCGCTGAAAAACTGATACTTATTGCCGCCATTATGTTTGGCGTGATACATCGCTGTATCAGCATTTTTTAGTAATTCTTGTGGTGTTGCGCCATCTTCAGGGTAAAGAACAATACCTAAACTGCTGAATAAAACTACTTCTTGATTTTTTAACCTTAATGGCTGGGCTATAGTAGTTAATACTTCCGTAGCTATGCTGGTTATTGTGTGAATATCATTGGTATTTTCAATGATAATACTAAATTCATCGCCACCTAATCGATAAACAGTGTCTTGTTTACGGCCCACAGCACGCATACGTTTTGCGACTTGACATAATAAAACGTCACCGACTTCGTGACCCATGGAGTCATTGATCTTTTTAAAGTTATCCAAGTCAAAAACAAGCAAAGCATGAGGGACTTTTTTATTAACTAATAATGTTTGGTTTGCCTGAAAGTAAGAACGGTTGGGCAAGCCCGTTAACGTATCACTATTTGCTAATTTTCGAAGCTCTGCCTCTGTTTCTTTCCGCTTGGTTATATCTGAAAATACCCCGACGAAATGTGAAATACTTTGATTTTCATCACGAATAATATCAATATTTAAATCGGTTAAGTATATTTCACCATTTTCACGAGCGCTTTCAATTTCACCATGCCAACTACCTTTAGTAATAAGATGTTTTTTAACATCTTGAGTAAAAACTTCAGGATATTGAGTGAAAGTTAAGTTATTTCCGATCATCTGCTTTTTAGATTTTTGGGTAATTCGTTGGAAAGATTTATTCACATCAACAATATTAAACTTACGATCGTAGATGATCACTGCATCAGAAATGTTTTCAATACATTTTGCGAATAATTTTAAACGTTCATCGGCTTTTTTTATACGACTTATATCTTTTAGTGTACCTGTCATTCGGGTAGGTTTACCCTTTTCATCGCGTTCAACTATTTTTCCACGATCTAGTACCCAGATCCACTTGTCATCTTTATTTTTAACACGATAAGTAGCTTCAAAATGCTCTGCTTTATTATCGAAGTGATCATTAATGGTATCACGAACACGGCTTATATCATGTTCATGGATATTGGTTTTGTCTGAACCTACATTACGTTTACCATCTTGTGGAAACTCTAAAATTCCCCATATGTTAGAACGGTATATTTTTCCCGTTACAATATTCCAATCCCACATTTCATCGCCACTTCCCCACAGAGAAAGTTTCAATCGTTCTTCACTTTTTTGAATTTGTAAGTGGTATAAACGTTTATGACGCATTTGTTGAATTACATAAGCAATGATCAAAAAGAAAAGTAGGGTATAAACGATAATGGCGCTTTTCGATAACCACCAAGGAGCTAATACATGAATATTTAGCGTACTTTTACTGTTAGAAACGGTGCCTAATAAATCATAGGCTTCGATTTCAAATATATAGTCCCCATCACTAAGGTTGGTATAAGTAGCTCGATAGTTATTTTTACCTGCGTCGATCCAATCCGCTTCTAAGTTTAATAAACGATACCGGTAGCCTATTTGATCTGGGTATTTTGCATTTGGCGAAATAAACTCAATAGTAAAGGGAGATTGTTCATGTTTTAAAGTTAAATTAGTTAACTGACTTAGCTGTTTATTTAATTCGAAATGAGCATTTGTTGTTTTGCTTTCTTTACTGCTCTCTTGTTCTCTTACTTTAATTTTTTTATTGGCGATCAGTAAATTCGTTAATTTTGGAGGAGGTAGTATTTGTACTATCTGACGAATTTTATTTGGGTAAAACTGATGGACGCCATTACTGCCGCCAAAGTAAAACTCGTTGTTAATTGTTTTTAAAAAAGATTGTTCTATAAACTCAACATCTGAAAGATGTTGCTCTTTGCTAAAGTTTTTAACTTGTTCTGTAAAAGGGTTAATTAAAGAAATAGTACCATTTGTTGAAAACCAAGCATGTTCTTTATTATCTAACAGAACTGATTCAATTGAATTATTTAATAATTGATTATTCTGAACAGTGAAATGAGTTGTTGTCTGTGTCTCTTTATTATAGAGCAAAATGCCTTGCTTAGATGTAAGCCAAACCCATGAATCAGAGACTTTTATGGAAGTGACTTCAATCGTAGTTAAATATTTAACTCCACTAAGTTTGTGGTAATTAAATTTCTTTTCATTTTGTGAAATGTTTGATAAGTCGAAAGATACTAATTGATTGTCTTTTGATGTTGCCCATATAGTATTGTTTTTAATATCTATATCAAATGTTGTTAATCGTTTATTCTCTTTAGTTTCGTATCGATGAAATTCATTTGTAGATATTAAGTAGGAAGTTAGCTTGTCATTAATATCTATAAACCAAACTTTATTATTAAAAATCTGGAAAGGATAACTTTTAGAATAAAGTGACTTGTGTTCCCAGTCTTTAACTTTTACTGTTTCTTTCGAGGTTACGTCATATATAAATAATTCATTTGTTATGGAAGTATTTATCCACAAGTTATTCTTATTGTCAGCTTCAATGTGGTAAATATCTTTGCCTTCAGTAGCCTTTATATAATTACCTGAGGTTGTACTGCTCATATAATTGATACCGGAATCTACGTCATTAAACCAAATTTTCCCATCTGTTGTTTCTGCTAATCTATCAATGTAGCCGTCCATTACTCCATTTGAATAATGTTTAAAGTGAAGAGTATCATAAAAAAATCTATTTATTCCTCCTCCATACGTACCCAGCCATAAGTTCCCTGTTATATCTTTGATTATCGTCTGAATATTGTTTAGGGATAAGCTACTTGATTCTTGATTATTTTGATATTGACTTATAGTTTTAGAGTTTAACTCTATGATGTTTAATCCGTTAATAGTACCAGCCCAAACAGTTGAGTCATCAGCTTTCACTAGACTCCTGACTGTATCAGAAATAATTTTATTGGTTGGGTGTGTAGTGTGGTATCTATCAATTAAATTGTAATTTTCATCGAGGACATATATGCCATTGTCGGTCGCTAGCCAATAATTACCATGAATTTCCTTGATATCAAACAACGAATTGGCAGGTATAGTTATATGCCATTTATTGTTTTTCTTTTGTAACGCTTCAGCATAATTTAGATTTTCATTAACTAAAAAAATACCGTTATCATAACTGCCAAACCAAAAGTTCCCTTTCAAATCTTGATAAATAGTTTTTATTTCTGTTAGCTTACCTTCAAATCCATGAATTTTAATGCGTTTAAAATCATTATTTTCTCGGTTAAATTTATGAATGCCATTTTTAGTAGAAACCCAAAGGCTTTTGTCTTTGCTGTTATCTTGATATATATCCCAAACTTCATTGTCAATTAATGATTTATCATTTTTATTTTGGTGGTAAAAGTTTTCAAAATTATCAAGTTGTATGTTGTATTTACTTAACCCATTATGTGTTCCTACCCATAAAACCCCATCGTTATCGATAAAAGTTTTTCGGATAAAGTTATTTGCAATTGAGTGAGGGTCTGCAAGATTTTTTCTATAATGAACGAAGTTTTTTCCATCATATCTATTTAGGCCATCTGGTGTGGCTATCCAAATAAAACCATCACTGTCCTGCGTAATGTCAAATACGTTATTTACGCTTAAGCCATCGGCTGTTAGGAGATGTTTGAATTTCAAAGCTGCTTGGTTTGACAAAGTGGTATTTTTTGCGATTAATTCGTCTGTTGATAGGTTTTCTTCTGCAAGTGATAAACCAGAAAAACTTAATGTGAGAATGAACAGAAATAAACCGACAAAGGAGATAAGTTGTTTACATGCATATAAACGAATTTTAGGGAAATAATTAAGCACTAATACGACCTTGATAAAAACTTCAAATAAGGCTTAATTACATGGTTTTAGTGATATCAACTCTTTATCTGTCTATGACATACAGACAATGCAATTTGATATTAAGTAAATTAAGCAAGCAATGTTATATTTTTTAGTTATTTTTATTGCATTAAACCCTATTTAAAATGAAGGATAGGGCTAAGTCAACTTTTTTACACATTTGTAGCAAATGGCTTATAAAATAATCTATTTATATATCGGCAGGTTTAGTATTTTCTTTGACAGTTTTTTAATATTTCTTTAATCGTTTCATTAGTATGAAGTGTTTTATTTATATTTGTTTTTTCATCATCTTGGTAGCTAGCTAGAATAATTCTATCTGTAGCCTTACTAGAGGTCAGTTGCTCGTTAATGAACTCATGAATATCACTAAAGGTTAGCGATAGAATAACTTCAATTAATTTCTGTTTTTGATTAAAGGCTGTTTCTTTATTGCAAATAGAAGCCCAGAATCGTTGGCTTTTTATCCGTAAACTAGAGTCTTTTTCTTGCAGCTGGCTTGCTAAGCCTTGCTGAATATTAAGCCAGTTATCATTAGAAAGTTGCGATAATTTATTTTGTATTTGATTAATGAATATTTCTATTTCTGATACTAAGGTATCAGCGTCAATGTGTGGTGATTGAATGTAAAAAGCAATGCCGGGGTAGCTATTAATAGGAATAAAGCCGACCCCAACTAAATAGCCAAATTGTTTTTCAGTGCGCATTTCTTGGAAGAATAATGGCGATAATATTTGACTGGTGATCATTGCTCTAGCGACTGTCGCTAAATCTTTATCAATCATAGGGTAATACATTACTGCAGCATGATCATGTTCAGGCAACTGTAAAGGGAGATGAATTTCACCTTGGCCTTTAATGTCTAATACAGGAATTTTAACAGCATTTTTGCTTGCATAGTTATGGTTAAATGCCGATTTTAATAATTGAATAAAGCTTTTCGCATCTTCGCTTAGCCAATTGCCGTGTACTAATGCTTCAATCGTTATTTCATTAAATATTTGTTTTCTGAAATTTGTAAATTCATCATAGGATACATTTATTAAAGCGCTAGAAAGTTCATCACTTGTAGGATTTTTCGGTTGCATCGTTGAGCTAAGTACAGAAAACAGTTGCGAGATAGACTTACTCGTTTGAGCATTATGCCAATGATTGATTAGCTGTTTTTTAAATAACTCAAATTTTTCTTGTTCGAATACCTCTGTGTTTAAACTCGTTAATAGTTGTTCAAAGAGTGTTCCTTGCTTAGTGCTCACACCTGAAAGCTGTAATGTCATACCACCTTGATGGGAAAATAAGTGATAATGAATCCCCGCTAATTCAGCGTCATAATGTTGTTCAATAACTGCATCGCTGTATAGATCAACGAATAAGCGTGTCATGGCAATGTGCTTGTTACTCTTTATAGTTATAGGCGCATCAATGCCCAAATATATATAACCTTTAGGTACTTTAAAAGTATTGTCTTGCTTAAACCAAATGGCTAACCCATCAGTATTTTCAATTAATTCAGGGATGTTTTTTTGTTGTGATATCGGCTGTTCGCACGAGTAAGTTTTAGGTTCATGCACGATATAAGGGTTTTGCTTGGGCAGAGAAAATACTGATGAAGAGGCCTGTTTTTGCCATAATTGAATATCGCTTGGTGTTAGTTTTTCTATACTATAAGGCACTTGGTACCAAAAGCTATTCTGCTTAAACTCATTTTTCTGGCTAATATGAATAATGCGCATATTATCTGTCGATAGATAATTCAGTAACAGGCTAATAGTTTCTTGGCACATGCCCTCCATAATGTAGTCACCATAAATATAATCATCTTCAGTATAATGCTGCATATTAATGACTAACTGACACACTGAGTCGAGGGGCTTAAGTTTCTCTTGATAGTTGAAGGACAAATTAGCAATCGCTTGTTTTTCTTGATAATAAAACTCACTTATTGGGCCACTCTTCATTAAGTTTATATAAGAAAAAATGGCATGAATAATATCATTTATATGTAATTCGCCAAGCTCGGTTAAAGATATACTTAAATTGAAGTCTTTAAAATTAGAACCATTAACGCCGGATCCTGCAGTTAATCCCAGTGCCCATTGTTGCTTTTTAAGAAACGATAAAATACTACCTTGGCCTTCATGCCCTAATAAATAAGCAAGGACCGATTCAGGTTTATGACGATAAAGTGGGTCAATGCTAGGCATCGCAAAACTAACGATAAGTTGACGGTCGTTTTTCACGGGTTTGATATTAATTTTTATTTGTTGGTGTTCAGCTAAATATAAAGCTTCATTTATAATCGCTTTATCTTCAACCGTTGGCCTGATATCGCTAAATTTATCATGAGCTAGCATGGTTAATTCATCTATTGATTGAGGCCCTTCTAGGACTAATGTCATAGCATTAGCCGTGTAATGCAAATGAAAAAAGTCACGGATTTCTGTGGTTAGGTCACTGTTATTTCTATCGGCTAGGGTATCAATTGAGCCCACAGAGAACTTCGAAAACGGATGAGCTTGGTTAATCGTTTCTTTATGTACATCATAAAGGCGTCGAATATCGTCTTTAAGTTTTAGTTTAAATTCAGCATCGACATTTTGTCGTTCCTTTTCGACAAATTCTTTTGACAACAATGGACTGATGAAAAATTGGCTAAAGCGATCTAAGGCTTCTACGAAATGGGAATTATGTATATCAAAGAAGAAACAGGTATGCTCGGTGGCTGTCCAAGCATTATTACTGCCGCCATGTTGACTGATATATTTTTGGTATTCGCTACCGTCAGGGTATGATTTTGTGCCTAAAAATAGCATATGCTCAAGAAAGTGAGCTAAACCTTCGCGATCTTCAGGGTCGCTAAAATGGCCGATGTTTACCGCTAATGCCGCAGCCGATTTATTCGTGTGTTCATTATGGACTAATAAAACGCGCAAACCATTGCTTAAGGTTAAGGTTTTATAGTGTTTAGTGTCATTTGGGCTTTGTTTCAACATAGGCTCCGGCAAACACTGCAACAACCCTAATATTGTGCTTATATTAGGGTAAGCGTTTGTTTATAAAATTATTTTATTATTATCTAGCTAAACTACCCGATGCAATAACTAGAGTCTATTGTATTCTTAAAATATCTATTAATTATCTATACTATAGACGTAAATAAGCGCTAAAATGCCAACGTTTTGAAAAAATGATGTTATTTGGAAAGTTTATGCGAATATTTATTATGCGACATGGTCAAGCGCAGCCTATGGCTATTTCTGATCAACACCGGGAATTAACTGAACTTGGTAAGGTTGAAGTCGCAAAAATGGCAGGGGTTTTGTTAGAGGACCAATTAAATTTTGATGCAATCTATGTCAGCCCTTATATCCGAGCACAACAAACCGCTAATATTATAAAAAGTGTTTTGGCCACACCGACTTCACTGACCACTCTGAATTTTATTACTCCAAATGATACGCCGCAGCCTTTACAAGATTATATTTATGGTCATTACGCCGATCTAGATGGTAAAAGAGAGCAAAACATTCTTATCGTTTCACATATGCCACTTGTAAGTTATTTAGTCGCTGAATTTACCAATGGTCAACATGCCCCGTTATTTCAAACAGCATCGGTTGCTGAAGTTGACTACGATGTAAATACAATGCAAGGGCAGTTAGTTGCTCATTGTGCCCCTTATTAATTCTTTTTATCGCAAGAAGAGACAGGTATTATTTTTTGTTAGAGCAAGGTTTTAATAAATATTAAGTTAACTCAGCAAATCTGTCTTTAAGCTCTACCAATACTAATAAAGCGCCATTGCCTCCCCATTCAAGTGGTGCTTGATGAAACGCCATCACATCAGGGTGCTGAACTAGCCAATGTGGAACTTTATTTTTTAGTACCCTTGAGCCTAACCCGTGCACAATACACACACATTTAGCATGCTCCTTTTTACAAGCATAAAGTAAAGCTGCTATTTCAAGTTTTGCTGCTTGTTGGTCTAAACCATGTAAATCTAAAATTAAATCAGGGGCGTACTGACCACGCCTTAAGTTTTTAGCTTCAAAGCTATCAACATCTTCTCTGACATACTTCATTGGCCCTAGTTGATTTAAGTTGGGTTCGAATTGGTCAGAAAAATAAAATTCAGCGTCTTGTTTATTTTTATTATTCGCTTTTGCTCTTGCGACTTTTAAGGACTTATTTTGCTCCGCCTTTTTAACGGGCTTAACTTTATCTTGCACTATTGGTTTTACTTGCCCAATACTTTGCATGAATAAGTCTTTTTCATTATCAGTTGCCGCGTCTTTATTTTTCATATTTATAACTAGTTGCACAAAACTAGTTAAATTTTAAAAACATCTGTGGGCAATAACAAGCAAAAGGTTATAATATGTCGCATAAAATATCGAAAGTAATAATTAGAGAGTGAAAGTGAACGAAGTTGATTATTCTGCACTAACAGATGAGTTGCATACTATTGGCGATTATTTGCGCTTTGCAACGAGTGAATTTAATCAAGCAGAGCTTTTTTTTGGTCACGGTACTAATAATGCGTGGCACGAAGCAATAACCCTAGTGATGTTTGCTGTGAACTTACCGATAGAATTAAATGAACAAGTATTTAATTGTCGGTTAACATTGAGTGAAAAATTAGCCGTTATAGCATTAATTAATCGCCGTATAACAGAACAGCTCCCAGCCGCTTATTTAACAAATTATGCCCAGTTTGCCGGTTTACCTTTTTATGTTGATGAACGTGTTTTAGTGCCTCGTTCACCAATAGGAGAACTCATTGAACAACACTTTACACCTATGTTTTCAAATGATAACCCACCGAAGCGAATTTTGGATTTATGTACAGGCAGTGGCTGTATTGCAATAGCTTGTGCGGTTACCTTTCCTGAAGCCGAAGTTGATGCACTTGACCTGTCGGTCGATGCATTGAACGTGGCACAGATAAATATTGAAAATCATGGTTTAACAGAACAAGTTATTCCAATTCAATCTGATGTTTTTTCTGGGATTGAAGGGCAAAGTTATGATTTAATTGTAACGAATCCACCCTATGTCGACCAAGACGATGTGGATGCATTACCGCAAGAATATCTGCATGAACCAGTTATGGGCTTAGGCTCAGGTTTTGACGGTTTAGATATTGTTCGTGAAATACTTGCGCAAGCCGTTAACCACCTGAATGATAACGGTGTTTTAATTTGTGAAGTAGGTAACTCGCAAATTCATGTTGAACAGGTTTATCCTGAGGTTCCGTTTACTTGGTTAACGTTTGAGCGTGGTGGGCATGGTGTATTCATGCTAACCAAAGATCAGCTTACACAACATAGCAGCAGTTTTACGCAGGCATTTGAACAAAAATAAGTTTTTTCGTATTAATCGTAGAGAGAAGTGAATTCATGTCAGGCAATACCTTTGGAAAATTATTTACCGTAACCTCATTTGGTGAGAGCCATGGTTTAGGCTTAGGCGCAATTATTGATGGTTGCCCTCCTGGTTTACCACTTTGTGAAGCTGATCTGCAGGATGATCTTGATCGTAGACGACCGGGCACTTCTCGATATACCACTGCACGTCGAGAGCCTGATAAAGTTAAAATCATGTCAGGTGTATTCGAAGGAAAAACGACTGGCACGCCTATTGGATTGTTGATTGAAAACACTGACCAGCGATCTAAAGATTATGGCGACATCGCACAGAGCTTTCGCCCAGGTCATGCTGATTATACCTATTGGCAAAAATACGGCATTCGCGATTACCGAGGTGGTGGCCGTTCTTCGGCACGTGAAACCGCAATGCGAGTTGCTGCAGGCGCCGTTGCGAAAAAATTCTTAAAAGAAAAGTTTGGCATGGAAATTCAAGGCTGTGTCACACAAATTGGTGATGTTTGTGCTAATAGCATAGATTGGAACATCGTTGAGAATAATCCATTTTTCTTTCCTGATGAAAGTAAGTTGGACGACCTTGATGAGCTGCTACGTGGCATCATTCGCCAAAAAGACTCAATTGGCGCAAAAGTTACTGTAAGAGCGACTAATGTTCCTGTTGGTTTAGGCGAGCCTATTTTTGATCGTTTAGATGCTGATATTGCCCATGCATTAATGGGGATTAACGCAGTAAAAGGTGTGGAAGTTGGTGATGGTTTTGAAGTCGTTAATCAAAAGGGCTCTGAGCACCGTGATGAGTTAACACCTGATGGTTTTTCAAGTAATCATAGTGGTGGCATATTAGGTGGCATTTCTTCTGGTCAAAGTATTGTTGCAAATATCGCGATGAAACCTACTTCTAGTATCGGCGTTAGTGGTAAAACAATTGATTTATCAGGGCAAGCAACCGACCTAATAACCAAAGGTCGCCATGACCCATGTGTGGGGATCCGTGCAGTGCCTATTGCCGAAGCTATGTTAGCGTTAACCTTGATGGATCATTTCTTACGTAATCGTGCTCAAAATGCTGATGTAATCAGTTGCACCCCTGATATAGAAGCATAAGCCTAGTGTCTATCGAAAACCAAAAGTAATGGCATCTACAAACTTTACTAAGTTATCGGCCGGTTACTTTTGGTATTTCGCTATTCTGGGACTCATCGTCCCATTTTTGCCTGTTTTTCTCGATGCTAAAGCATTTAGCTCAATTCAAATTGGCGAAATACTGGCTATTATTACCGCTACAAAGATTATCGGTCCTACTTTGTGGGCTTTTGCAGCGGATAAGTCGGATCAACAATTAACTATTATACGGCTAGGTTCACTGCTTGCCTTATTCAGTTTTTCATTGCTTTTTTGGCTTGATGGTTACTGGCCTATTACATTTTGCTTAGCCATTTTTAGCCTCTTTTGGACTGCTATTCTTCCTCAATTAGAAGTACTGACACTTAACTCTATTCGTCGTAGTAATAAAATTTATGCACGGATTCGATTGTGGGGAAGTATTGGTTTTATTGTTTTGGCGGTGTTAGCTGGCGATTTAATTGAACGCTTTTCGGAAAATGCATTTACTTATTTAGGTTTATTTGTTTTAAGTGCACTTTTTATTTCTACATTAAAAATGAAGCCGTTACGAAAAATTACTAGGAATTTTCAGGAACACAGCCCGATAATTGATAAATTTTTTAGTAGAGGTTTTGTACTTTTCTTTTTTGCTGGCATGATGCTACAAATGAGTTTTGGCCCTTATTATGGTTTTTTTGCTTTGTATTTACGCGAGCTGAATTATCCAGGTTTTGCGGTCGGTGGTTTCATTACCATTTCGGTTCTTGCTGAAATTATCATCTTTATTTATGCGAGCTTTTTCTTTCGCCACTTTAGTATAAAAACACTGCTCGCTATTAGTTTGTTACTAACGGCATTTCGTTGGTTCCTTACCGGAAGTTTTGCTGACAATGTTTGGTTATTGGCTATTGCTCAATGTATTCACGCCTTTAGCTTTGGTTTATATCACAGCGCGTCAATCGGGTTTGTCCATCAGCACTTTTCGCGCAATCAGCAAAGTCGTGGCCAAGCTATTTATATTGGAGGTGTTTACGGTTTAGGTGGTGCTATAGGCGCCTATTTAGCTGGCGCAGTTTGGCAAGACGGGTTAGGCAGCGAGCTTAGTTATAATCTAGCAATGATCGTGGCTTTGTTAGGAGCTTTGATGATTTTATCTATGCCAGCAATTAAAAAAACTACAGGAAAATAGTAATACCATAGCGTTGTCATTTAATTGTGTTTATTTATCTTTAAAACTATTCTTTAGTTAGTTTCGACCTCTACTTTCTACGTTTTCTGGAGCAACATGAAATTTGTTTTCTGGTTAGGGATTTTGATAAATGGAATTAGCTTTTCCTGTTTTGCTGAAAAAATTTATATAGGTATGGAGCCTTTTCCGCCATTTGTTAATGCACAAGGAAATGGTTTGACCATAGATATGCTACATGCCATCGAAGCTATTTCTGATCTTGAATTTGATATTGAGATAATGACTTACGCTCGTGCAAAACAGCAATTAAAAAACAATCGCCTCGATATTATTGGTCATACACCTAAAAATTTAGAAACCGCTAGCTTTTATCAATATGCGCAAGAACTAGAATGGATAGTAGATACTACCTCAGATATTTTTGTTTTTGATCGTAAACATTTTAATCTACTCAAGTTAAAAAAGGGACGCATTGGAACGACATTGGGTAATGCTGATTTTTTTTCAAAGCAAATGAATATTCCACGAGATAAATTTATTCAAACTGCAACGATGCGACAATTGGTTGATATGTTTATTAAGCGGCGTATAGATGTATTAGTCTTTGAGCGTGTTTCTGTGATGACCTTGCTGCAAGAGCAGAAGATAACCGGTGTTTATTATCAATCTATTGGTAAAGTACCTGCGAGTCTAGGTGTACATAAAAATGCATCAGGAGATGAGTTAAAAGAAAAACTTGATCTGCTCATTAAGCAATTACCACTCGATGATATTTTTTCTGGGTACTTGAAATACACTAGCCTCCCTAAAAAAGGTAAAGTACCTATCGTTATATAAAATGTTATGAATACTTAGATTTCATTAAAGGTTGATAACTCATTTATACATAGTCGTAAAGGGGGGTAGCTAATATAGTTAAAGAAGATCGAGATCAAAGTTATTATGTGAAGCCCATTATATGATCGTCATCAAGATAATTTCGCATGAGACTTTTTATTTATGTCAGAAGCACAACAATTAATTTATGTTACTAACTCTCAAGGAAAGTATACATATGTGAATGATGAGTTTTCTTGTGCTACGGGATATTCCCAGCAGGAGTTACTCTCGATTGAAAGTCATCATATAACTCATCCCGACATGCCGAAACCTTTAATCGACGAACTATCAGAAACTCTTAATAAAGGTTTTTCTTGGCAGGGGGTTTTACATATAAAAAATAAAGAAGGGAAAAGTATTTGGTTAGATACGTTTATCACTCCCCAATATCAGCAGGGAAAAATTATTGGCTATCAAGCTATTTGTAATACTGCTAATCAAGTCTTATCTCATCAAGCTCAGAGGATTTATCAAGCAATTAATCAAAAGAAAAGTCTAGCGACATTTGAACTCACAAAAAACCAAAAGTTTATCTTTTTAATCATACTTACCCTGATTTCACAGTTTTTCATCTTTATGCATTTGGGATTACTCACAACCCTGCTCGTAGCCTTTGGTGCTGTAGCGCCTATTGTTATTTTTTGGCAGGATATTTTTCCCACAGCTATACGTGCCCAGAAAATGCAAAGTGTCTATGACTCTATTTCGCGAAAAGTATACTTTGGCAAAGGAACTGCAAGTGTTTTTGACTTTAATTTTTCGATGCTTAAAACCAAAATAAAAGCTATTTTAGAAAGAACATTAGATGCGGCAAAGCCGATAAAGCTTGTAATGCGTAAAGTGACAATGGGAATTTATGATACTAAAGATAATTTAGCCTTTCAGAAAAAAGAAATGGAGCAGCTCTCTAACGCCATGGGAGAAATGCGTGCATCAACGTCTGAAATCGCTAAAAGTACCATAAACGCAGCTGCAGAGTTAGACTGTACATTTAAGCAATGCGAAGAAGCCCAACAAGGCATTTATGATACAACCCACCGAATTAAAGATCTCGCTCAAGAAGTTGAAGCAGCATCAGCATCTGCAGAGTCGTTAACAAATTCTGCTAATAATGTTGGTGCATTAATGGAAGATATTCAATCTATTGCGGATCAAACAAATCTATTGGCACTAAATGCGGCTATAGAGGCCGCTAGAGCAGGGGAGCATGGTCGCGGCTTTGCCGTGGTTGCTGACGAAGTTCGAAACTTATCTTCTCGTACTCAAGATTCAGCTAAAGAAATTCATAGCCGCTTATCGGTTATGCTAAAGACCATCGAAGAGTGGGTAATGCTAATGGCAAAGAACAAAAGCGATGCTGAATTTTGTGTTAAGGCTGCCGAAGAGTCTAATAAAAAGGTTGTTGATGTTGTGGAGAGTGTTCAGTCAGTGACTGACTCTGCTAATCATATTGCAGCGGCTGCAGAGCAACAAAGTCTTGTCTCTGATGAGATTAGTAATCACATATTGGAAGTACATGATGCACTTGATAAAACATGGGAACAAACAGAGTTGGTTGCAGAGCAAATGCTAGCACTTGAAAAGAGCGTTGAAGATATTACTAATGTTGCCAATACCTTCATTCCTAAAAAATAATATCAATACCATCTTCGTTATTATTTATGGCATTGATAAGCTGCATAGCCTTTGTTTTTAACTATTATTGGCCTTATAGATGTAACGTTTTCATAACATTAGTTCAGAGATTATTCATGGTTATTTAGTTACTTATCTAGACAAATAATCGCCATTTCAATTATAAAGTGTTCATCTATAAATTTAAGGATCAAAGATGAACATTTTACGACTTCCTTTTTTCGTATTTTTACTGTTAATTTTTACTTTTAATTCGCATGCTGAATTTAATGAAAAAATGACTATTAACGATATACATCAACAAATAAAAGCTCATAAACTCAGTAGCGAGCAATTGGTTACGTTTTATTTAGCTCGTATCAAGAAGTTTGATGACAATGGTATGACGCTAAATTCAGTAGTTCAATTGAATAAAAGTGCGCTTAAGCAAGCAAAATCTCTAGACCAATACTTTAAAAAACACGGCTTTAAAGGAAAGCTACATGGCATTCCTGTGCTATTAAAAGATAATATTGATACCACAGATGGCATGGCGAATACGGGCGGTTCAACGGCTTTAGCGAATAATTTCCCTAATGATGATGCCTTTTTAGTTAAGCAACTTAAAGATGCCGGCGCTATTATTTTAGGGAAAGCTAATTTAAGTGAGTGGGCAAATTTTCGTTCAACAGCATCATCAAGTGGTTGGAGTGGTCTTTATGGACAAAGTAAAAACCCTTACGATATAACCACCAGCCCTTGTGGTTCTAGCTCAGGTTCTGGCGTTGCAGCCTCAGCCAACTTTGCTACGGTAACCGTAGGCACTGAAACTGATGGTTCTGTTACTTGCCCAGCCGCTATGAACGGTGTGGTTGGCATTAAACCAACATTAGGTACTATCAGTCGTGTTGGCATTATCCCTATTGCTCATAGTCAAGATACAGCGGGTCCTATGGCGAAAAATGTCACCGACGCTGTTATTCTCTTAAGCGCTATGGTTGCAGTTGATAATAAAGATCACGATGCAGTATCTTCAAATATTCAATATACCTCTCATTTAATGCTCGACGGGCTCAAAGGAAAGCGAATCGGTATTGCTAGAAATTTAATGGGTTATCATAAAGGCTTAGATAATGTTTTTAACCAAGCGGTAATCGACCTTAAAAAGCAAGGAGCAATAATTGTTGATGATACAAACTTTGAAAATACAGACCAGTGGGGTGATGCCGAATTTGAAGTGTTATTATATGAATTCAAAGATGAGTTAAATAAATACTTAGCGAAAACAGCTGATGGAATACCTAAGTCGCTGTCTGAATTGATTGAATACAATAAAGAAAATGCAGATATTGAAATGAAATATTTTGGCCAAGAGATTTTTATCATGGCACAAGCTAAAGGAAGTATTACTGACGAAGAGTATCTTGTAGCGCTTAAAAAAGCGAAACGATTAACTCAAGAGGAAGGCATTGATGCTTTGCTAAAGAAACATAAGTTAGATTTAATTATTGCGCCTACGACAGGCCCGGCTTGGAAAACTGATTGGGTAAACGGCGATCATTATTCAGGAGCAGCGTCTTCTGCTGCTGCTATTTCTGGTTACCCACATATTACTGTTCCTATGGGATATGTTCATGGCTTGCCGGTAGGTTTATCGATGTTTTCAGGCAAACTGAAAGAAGGGGTATTGATTGAAGCTGCTTTCGGTTATGAGCAAAGTACGAACCATAGAGTTTCCCCTCTATTAAAGTAATAATACAATCATAGTAAAACACTTATAGGGGCTGAAGTATTATAGATATTTCAGCCCCTATATCTATAATAAGCCATTTATTTATAAGTTATTTATAAGGTTATTTATAAGTAATAGATTTCACTATTCCCTTGTTCAAGTTCGGTAAATAGTTCATCAATTTCGATATGATAACCATCAAGTTTGTTTTTCTCATCGTTTGATAACTTTTCGTATCCCTGATTAAGAATATTATCTATTTTATCAAATACTTTCTCCGTTGCTTCATCATCCACGTTATTCTTCTCGAAAAGCGCATTCAGTTGTTGATTAAGATCATCGAGAGTTTTTTTCTGCTCAGTGGTTAATTTTGAGCTAAGTAAATCTTCACTTTGTTGAAACAACGTATCTACTTTTTCACTAAAATTATCTTCTAGTTGTAGATCTTGCGTACCTAAGAGCTCATCTAGT
>Ga0209292_1000978_pt1 | contig 35843 bp, 29 predicted proteins | sample GOMGulsemesocosm_2_FD_184634 | JGI IMG/M metagenome (GOLD analysis project Ga0209292, IMG submission 184634) | Methane-oxidizing microbial communities from mesocosms in the Gulf of Mexico - GOM9C Gulf of Mexico (SPAdes) (version 2) | ecosystem: Environmental > Aquatic > Marine > Cold seeps...
CTGCAGTACAGCGTGTACCAGAGCCGGCTACAATGACACTGTTGTTGCTAGCACTGCTGATGTTAAGCAAACGAAAGCACATTATGCCTTTAGCCAGTGCACTTAAAGTTAAAGCATAAATTTTCGTCTTAAGTTATGAATACCGAACTGGCTCTGTAGTGATAGAGTCAGTTTTGTTATTTCTCGCAACGAACCACTCCCTCCTATTCTCCACTTTACTACCACTATATATCTAACCATAAAACTAAACTTAGATAACCTTTTGTTTTTATAGTCTATTTGAAATTTGTTTGTTGTTTGTGCAATTTGTTGCATTGATGTTACAAAGCCCCTCTAAAATCACTTCCATATTAACTTGTTCAGTAAATTAGATATGGAGATGTCATGAATCAAACTTTTAAACGTTCACTAATAAGCCTAGCTGTATTAGGTGGATTAACCACGCAAACAGTGCACGCAGAAGAAGCGGTTCGCCCTGAATATTTACAGATGACAGAGCAGCAACGTACTGAATATGTCACTGAAATTCAAAGTTTTGATTATGGCATTTTGATTGAGTCAGACAGTGCTGATTTCTCGCAGTATTACAGCGGTGGCGCTTATGCTGCAACCACCGTCATGGGCTGGGCGGGCATGAGCACCGCGGGTACCTACGGTGCTTATTATGCACTGGAATGGGTCGGTTATATTATCAGCGAAAGTCTAGAGCGCGCCGGGCATGACAAAGAAGCGGCTTATTTCCCGCATTCAGATCAGTTCGATGTGGATTTAGATTATAGCCAAGCTGATCCCAGTGGTGACTTTGGTAACAACACTCTTTATGTTTTAGACCATATCACAGAAGGTGGCTCGACTGCGGTGATGGAAGTGGTTGCCGATGCGACAGCCAGCATGGGGTATGGGATGTATAAAGGCTTTGAAAGCAACGTACAGCTGATGTATTACGTTTACGATGATTTAAAAGAAGATACGATGGAAGATACGGCCACTAATATCGTGTGCAAAATTCCCACTGTTCCCTGTGATAGTAGTGATAACAGAGTCTCTCCTTATACGACGGTGAACCGTGCGACGCATGGTTATGATGAGTTTCAGACTATGTATGTTGCAAATCGTTCATCACGTTATTACCGCAGTAGTTTATACGACATGATGAGCAAGCAGGGTGGTTTTACTAACTTTGAGCGTGTGGCAACAGGTAATGGCAATGATCATATCTTTGGTAGCATTGTGGCTTATGGTGGTGGTGGCAACGATACCTTTGTGGATGTGGTAAATGCTCACGGTGATTCGACGTTATATGGTCGTCCTAACGGTAATGGTGCTAAGGAAGATGTGATTGTACGTGCAACAAATGGTTATGGTGGTGAAGGCAACGATACCATTATTGATACCCATAATGCGCGTGGGCAGGATGGTGATGATGTGATCATCAATGCGGTTAATGGTTACGGTGGTGATGGTGACGATACTATTCAGAATTCAAGCAATGCTTATGGTGGTGATGGCAATGATAACCTGTGGGGTAATGCTCGTAACTACGGTAATGCTGGCGACGATAAACTGATTGGCTCTGATGCGTTATCACAGTGGCATTATGGTGGTGATGGCAATGACATTATCCAAGGTAACGGTGGTGGAGATAAAATTTACGGAGAGAATGGTTACGACTTATTAAGTGATGTCGTAGAAGAGCATACCTACAACTTTATCGATGGTGGTGCCGACGAAGATTCATTACGGTTAGTGCTTAAAAATAGTTCTGATTTGTACATCGACTTTTCTAACTCTTCAACCATTACTAATGATATTCCTAGTTTTGATTTTGCCATTGTAGGTAATGACGCCATGTTACCTTTGGTGACAGTAAAAAATGTGGAAACGTTACTGTTTGATGATCAAAGTGACGCAACTTTTGTGGCTGATTTTACCGGGTTGCCACAGGCGATCACCTATGAAGCGAATGCGTTAGCAAATACCGTACACGGTGGTGAAAATCACGATTTGATTCGTGGTGAAGCAGGTCGCGATACTCTGTATGGTGGTAACGGCAACGATACTATCGATGGTGGTTCAGGTTTTGATACTATATATGGTGAAGCGGGCCACGATAGCTTATTCCCTGGGTTTGGCAGTGATTACGTTGATGGTGGTGACGGCATTGATACGGTGAGTTATGCAAACTTAAGCAAGCGCATTGATGCCGATTTATCTTCAGGTAGTGTGTATCAGGTTAATTGGAATCGTACCGATACCCTTGTTGATATTGAAAACTTAATTGGCACTGACTTTAACGATACCATTGTTGGTGATAATTTAGATAACCTCTTAGTAGGCGGTCTGGGTGATGATGTGATAAATGGTGGTGCTGGTGATGATACCTTAGTCGCTGTTGAAGGTGACGATACATTAACCGGTGGTCAAGGTGCAGATACCTTCGAACTAGCGCACTTTAGAAGTAACGTGACAATTACCGATTACAACCACAGTGAAGGTGATGTTATCCAACTTGATGTGTACGCATTAGGTATTCCATTAGATGAAAATGGCGATGCCATTATTAGTTCATACGGTGGTACACAAGGGGGGCGTTATCATGCTATCTACCTTGATTACCATGCAAAAACAGTACAACTGGTGATCCCTTCTGGTGAATGGCGTGATATTGCGACATTACAGGCAGGTCATGACTTTAACCCAAGCCAAATCCAGTTTATTAATCGCGATCCTGCTTTATTATACAAAACCGAGGTGGCTAATACGGTCACTGTAGCAACACCTAAATACAAGTTTTTAGCAAAAAGTAATGTCGGTAATTTAAACCAACACTGGCAAACACGAAATATCAGCAGTAAAAGTTTTGCAGACCCAATGGTATTTACCTCTGCGCCTACTTTTAATGGCGATGATGGTGGTGTGATTCGTTTAACGAATATCGATACAAATGGTTTTGATGTTGCTTTTAATGAGTGGAATCACCTTGATAATCAACATGTAGCAGAACGTTTTGATTACTTAGTATTAGATAAAGGCCCTGTGACTATGGCCGATGGGACGTTAATTGAAGTGGGTGAGTTTATTCATGATGGTACGGGCGAGTGGCGAGATGTTGGTTTTACCGATAACTTTTCACAAGCGCCTTATGTCTTTTTAAGCATTCAAACCTTTTATGGCACCCAGCCAGTGGTAGCTGTTGTTAAAGACATTACTAAGGATGGTTTTAAAGCTGCATTAATGGAAGAAGAAGCATTAATGGATGGTCATGCAGTAGAGAGTATCTCTTATATTGCGATTCAACCAGGCAGAGGTACACAGGGTATTTTTGATGCCGAGCAAGGCGCTAAGAGTTATTCATTGTTTAGTGGTGACCTTGACCATAATGGTAAACGTATAGGTCAACAGTATTATTGGTTAAAAGAGGATGTGTCACGTGACAGTGAAATAGCACATACCTTAGAAACAGTGCAAGTATTAGAAATGGGTGGTGTGAGTTTGGTACAGCAAGTTTCGTTTAATGGGGGGGATACGGTCAGTCTTCGCCGCCAGTAATACCGGTTTGAATAAGCGTTACCAATAAGTCTGTATGTACTTATTTAAAAACGATACTCGTGAGTTAGCGTGTATCGTTTTTTCGTTTTAAATAAAGCACTATTGTCTGCTTCAACAGAAAATAGTTATTAATTAATTGCATCCTTTTTAAATTTGTAACGTCTTTATAGGTGAACATCACTTTTAAAGAGGAAAAAAACATGAACCAAGATAACATTAAACAAACTAATAAAACGTGTCAGTGTAGCTGTAACTGTAACTGTAACTGTAACTGTAACTGTAAATGCAATGGTGTGGCTGAACAGTGTCAATGTGAGTGCAAAGAGCAAGCACCTTGTTGCGACACATCTAGCTGTTGCTAATCACTATTTTTGAATTCTTGCATATATGCCTGCGTAGGCAGTACTACGCAGGTTAGCGTCATTACAAAGAGGTACAAATAATGGTAGAGCAGGTGTGGATTCAATTTCACCAACAATTATTAAACTTTATTAAAAGCAAGGTAAAGGATAAAAGTGCCGCTGAAGATATTTTACAAGAGGTCTTTATTAAAGTGCATCAACACCTTGCTAATTTACAGGATGAAAAGAAGCTCAGTAGTTGGTTATATCAGATCTGCCGTCACAGCATCACTGACTATTATAGAAAACTGAAACCTGTTGAATCGGATATAGACTTGGATAGCTTTGTCGCAGAACAAGCGCCAGAAAACTGTGATGAACAGATTAATAGTTGTATGCAAGTGTTGATCAAAGAGCTGCCAGATAACTACCGAAAAATATTATTAGACAGTGAAATGAATAATAAAAAGCAAGCTGAGTTGGTTAACATTCACCAAATCAGCCTACCCGCCGTGAAATCACGTATTAAACGAGGCAGAAGCTTGTTAAAAGATAAACTTCAGCTATGTTGTGACTGGGAGTTTAGTGAGCAGGGTATTAGCCCCGATTGCAAAAGTGGCTGTGGCTGCCAGTAGAGCGCAAAGGTTACTGACAGGTATAACCGCCATCCACCGAGACTAACGATCCCGTCATAAAGCTATTTTCTTCGGATAATAAAAAGCACACTGTTTTAGCGATTTCGATTGGCTGTGCAATGCTAGCCATGGACTATGCTTCTTGTATTGTTTTATCAATCTCTGCGCTTGATAACCCTGAGAATGTTTAACACGATCCACGGATTTTGTTAGCCGTGGGGTATCAATGGTACCCGGACAAATATAATTCACAGCAATCAAATGAAATTTCAGTAAACTTAGGATCAATTTTATGATTGAAATTATTCCCAACTGGCACCCCTTCATCGTGCACTTTTCGATTGCCCCATTAAGCATTGCAACCATGCTTTTTTTATCTATCTATATTCCAGCTCTAAGCAGCAAACGAAATGAGTTATTAACAACAGCTAAGTGGTGCCTTTATATAGGTTCTTTTGCAACATTGATGGCTGCTATAAGTGGATGGCAAGCTTTTGGTAGTGTGAATCATGATCAAGCAGGCCATAGTGCAATGTCCTTGCATAGAAACTCTGCGCTTATCACCTTTTTTTTGTATTTAATCACCACCGTTTTATTTATTAAGACACAAACTAAAAAAATAACCCATTGGTTCATTATTATATTGTTAATTGCCAATGGTAGTTTAGGGATTACTGGGTATTTAGGTGCTGAAAATGTATATCGACATGGCCTTGGGGTAATGCGAGTACCTGATGTCAATAAATCAGTTGAAAACAACCATGATCCTCAGCAACAACATCAACACCATTGATAAAGAGAGATAGATATATTCAGTGCTGTGTTACTAAAATTTCTGGTTCATTTTTTGTAAACAGCTGAGTAATATTTTTAGCTCTGCGTCATTAATATTTGCGGTGATCTCTTTGCTTAAATTTAGGTGTAACTGGTCATGCTCTTTATACAGCAACTGGCCTTCTTCGGTTAAGTCCACCAGTATTGAACGCCTATCAGAATCATGAGGACGGCGCACAATTATTTCAGCCTTTACTAGTTTCTCTACTTGCACAGTTAAAGTGCCCATCGTAATGCCTAATTTATCAGCTAGCTCTTTCATACGCATAGCACCGTGTGCACCAATCACTTCAATAGTATGCGTTTGTGCCAGAGTCAGTTTTTTATCTTTGACTACCGCATGCTCCCAAGAAGATAACTTGTCGTAAAATTCAATAATGGCATGATTAAGTAGCTGGATGTCTGGCATTAGGCAGTTAGTCCTTGTGTAGGCATTGGTTTACTTCGATAGTGAGGTGCTTAATCTTATCAAACTCTGTTAATAATTGCTTATAGTCGCAGGTTGATTTGGGGTGATGGGTGACGAGGGATAAAATCATCGCATAGTGGTTTGCACTCACTTTCCATATATGGATGTCACAAACACGATTATCATCAACAGACTCAATGGTTTGTATAATTTCATTTTGATATTTCTTATCAATATTAGCATCTAATAATATCGGGCTGGTTTGTTTAATTAAAGTGCTTGCCCAGCGAATAATAATGATTGAACCAATGATGCCCATTAATGCATCAACCCAATTCCACCCCCAATATTTACCGGCGAATAATGCCACAATTGCTAATAACGAAGTCAGCGCATCAGCAAGTACATGCAAATAAGCGGCTTTTAAGTTGTGATCATGGTGGTGCTCATGATCATGGCCGTGGTGGTGATGGTTATCATGTAATAAAAACACACTCACAATATTCACTGTTAATCCTATGACTGCCACCATTATCGCTTCATTAAATTGAATCTGCTGTGGGGAAAGCAGGCGATGAAAAGACTCTGCCATCATAATCAATGCAACGAGCCCAAGTAAAATTGCACTAGCAAACCCTCCTAGCACATTGGCTTTGCCACTGCCGAAGGTAAAGGTATTTTTCTGTGCATGCTTGCGAGCGTAATGATAGGCAAAAATAGTAATAATAAAGGCCATCGCATGGGTACCCATATGCCAACCATCAGCTAATAACGCCATAGATCCATAAACACTGCCAGCGACTATCTCTACCAGCATAGTGATAATGGTTAGGGCAAGTACATAATAAGTGCGGCGTTCACCAATAGGATTATGTTGCTGAAATTGGTGCTGATGTTGCCATTGTTCAATTTGTTGTGTGTGCATTAACAAGTCCATTTGTTTTGATAGTCAAATTACTTTTATAGTAAATAGTTTGATTTTCAAAGCAAGTTTGCTTGCCATTTAATATATACATTATTGTTTTAAATCAATTGCTAATATCCATGCTGATTGCTGTCACGTAGCCTGTTGTAAAATTTTTTGTGATTAGCTAGTATGTATTTTATTTTTTAGTGAGCTGGGATTATGTTTTATATATTAAGACAAACAGCAGTATATCGTCGCACCCTTCTCTGCCTTTTATTCATTATCCCAATACTTTTACCTAGCTTCTTGGTCACCTCCCATGCACCAGAGCTGTTTGAACAAGCGCAAACAGAAAGACACCAACTGTTAGCCAGTGTTGAACATCAGCAAACACATCAGCACAGCCATGCAGACGGCTTCACTGATGAACAGGTAACAGGGCATAACCATGGCCACAACAATGGGGATCATCAACATGGATCGATTATTGTATTTGATAGTGAACAGCTATCAATAAATGCCAGTTTTGCACTTAATTTTAGCTATTTGTTTTTTTATTACCCCCCACACATAAAACTGCCTGAACAACCTCCTAAACGACTCGCTTAATTTCTCCCAATTAGACACATTTATGGATAATACTGCGTGTTAAATAACCTGTTTTCTGCGCGATATTTACTCAGAGATCTCGTCTAACTGGCACTAATTACTTATCGCATAATGCGATGACTTATGAATTATTGGAGTAAATTATGAAAACATCTTTGTTTAAAGATGGATTAATGGTGTCTATTCGCAGGACACTTCCTTACCTGCTATTGCTAACAATAGCGTGTTTAATCTATATGCCGACTTACAGCTTTGCCCATGGTGTCGCCACGGGTGATCAAGGTTATATACAGGAGGTTAGCGGAGTAAACTTTTTTCCATATGTTTACCTCGGTGCTAAACATATGGTCAGTGGATATGATCATATCCTGTTTCTATTTGGTGTAATTTTCTTTTTATACCGCCTGCCTCATGTTGCCATCTATGTCAGTTTATTTGCCATTGGCCATTCGAGCACATTACTTTTAGGTGTGTTTGCAGATATTAGAGCGAATGCTTATATCATTGATGCCATTATCGGTATTTCTGTTATCTATAAAGCACTCGATAATCTTGGTGCTTGGCAGCGCTGGTTTGGTGTTCAGCCTAATACCAAAGTGGCCACGTTAATCTTTGGGCTTTTCCATGGTTTTGGTTTAGCGACTAAGATACAGGAATTTGATATTGCAAAAGATGGTTTATTGGTAAATCTCATTGCTTTTAATATTGGTGTCGAGATAGGGCAACTCGTTGCGCTAGTTGGCATTTTAATTGTGATGGGATTTTGGAGACGTCACTCTAGTTTTCTCCGTCAAGCTTATCATACCAACGTATTACTGATGAGTGCAGGCTTTATGCTATTCGGTTACCAATTAACAGGCTACTTTGTCGCTTAAGATTTAAGGAAATTCAAAAATGTACAATAAAAATATAGCTGCTCAGAGCGAGCTACCGAGTACAAAACAATTAATAACATCCACTTTCATTGCCGCTATTGCTGCTGGTATCATTTTAGTCACTTCTATTTTACCTGCTGAATATGGTATTGACCCAACAGGTGTTGGGCGTGCACTTGGTTTAGTTGAAATGGCGGAAATAAAATCATCATTAGCAAAAGAACAACAAGCTGAGTTGCAACAATCAGTTGTGATCAGCAACTCTACCACTGAAGATAAAGAAATTGCAGAAAGTCTTGCTATTGCTCAACCGCCAATAACTAAGCCGTTTAATGTACAAGCTGATACTAAGGTCTTTGTATTAAAACCCGGACAAGCAACTGAAATAAAACTTGCCATGAAAAAAGGGCAGAAAGTTGAGTTTCAATGGCTAACCAAAGGAGGCAATCTTAACTTTGATACGCACGGTGATAGCAAAGACACTTCTTATCATAGTTATAATAAAGGGCGAAATGTGGGTTCAGATAAAGGGGTTTTAGAAGCCGCTTTTGATGGCAGTCACGGCTGGTTTTGGCGTAATCGTAGCAAAAATAATGTTGAAGTTACTTTAACAACACAAGGGCAATACCAGAATATTAAGAGAGTACTATAAATCTTAATCTTCTCATTAGCAGCAAACTGAATAGATCAGTTTGCTGCTAATGACTGAGCTTACAATCTACTTAAAACGCTATCTAAACAGAATTCGTGCTAAGTGATACATACCGCGGGGCGGTTAAGTTGAAAGTATTGCGCATTTATAAGTCAAATAGGGATGTTGCCTTTTCATGGGCTATTAAGATAAAAAATACTTATTAACTTTGATTGATAATCAGGTTACTTCGGACAAGCAAATAGCATATATAAAAAACATTATTTTCGTTCTATTCAACAGGTTTCTGCTTTAACTCCAGGGATACAATCGGTAAGTATTTATACAAATACTATGGCGTTGTTTAACTTCTATCAAATTCTAGTGTGTAGCTTCCGTAGTTGGTATTAACACTGTGTGTCTCACCATCCATAGCAATTTTGTTATATTTTTCCCTGTGCGGTTACGGCGGGCGCCATTGCTAGACTTTGGAATAAACTGATTTTTAGTTGTTACATTGGTGTGATAAAACTATTTTATACTGCTTTGGAAACCTCGAGTTGGTCAACTTAATCATATTTTTATATTAAAGATAACTTGGTTATTGGCGTTTATTTTAAAATACGCGCATGATTCTTTCTGTTGCTATAAATTGATCTAGATCAATTTTGTGTTGTGCAGGTATGAAGGAGCGAAACATGGATAATGGATTGTCGATATTAATAATTGAAGATGAATTGATCACACGTGAAATGACTAAAGAGATATTACAAGAGCTTGGTTATCATGTATTAACTGCAGAAAATGGTAAAATTGGCTCGGTGATGGCAAAGCATCATCTGCCGGATCTTATTTTGCTCGATTTAGGGTTGCCGGATATTGATGGTCTAGAGGTCGCAAAATCATTAAAGTCTGATAAAGAAACGGCTGAAATATCTATTCTGGTACTCTCTGCACGTGATGATGAACATACGATAATTAGTGGCCTCGAGTCCTTTGCCGATGATTACATTACTAAACCTTTCAATGAAAGCATGTTGATCGCACGTGTTAAAGCGTTATTACGTCGAGTGCAAAAAGCTGAGCCTGACTCAGTTATTGAGATTAACGATTTACAACTCAACCGTTTGAACCTATCAGTGACAACACCAACAACTATTATTAACCTCTCTAAAACAGAGTTTGATATTCTCTTCCTGCTTGCATCACGACCTAATTGCATCTATTCGCGAGAGCAGATCATCGCCAATATTAATGGTGATGATGCGAGCATTATGGAACGTGCAATTGATATGAATATCGTGCGCTTACGTAAAAAACTCGGTGATTCAGCGCAGTACATTAAAACCGTACGTGGTGTGGGTTATCAGTTTTTAAAAGCGTAAAGGGGCTGAAATATGTTGCGTTATCTCATGTTATTACTGTGTTTATTAACCAGCTTTGTTATCCATGCTGCACAATTTCCCCAACGTACCTTTAGCTCCGTTGATGGGCTCGTACAAAATGATGTGTATCGATTATTTCAATGTAAACAAGGCTATTTATGGTTTGCGACCTATTCCGGTCTTAGTCGTTTTGATGGCAAAAATTTCACTACCTTTGATGAAAATAACAGTGGCCTCGCTTCTAATTTAGTAAAAAGCATTATTGAAGATAACAACGGACAGCTTTGGGTAGGTTACCCGGGTGGTTTTGCTAAATTAGTGGATAAACAGTTTGTTGCTTACAACAAAGAGAATGGCCTATTAGATGATGATGTAAATGATCTACTTGCCGATAAGGAGAGAGGATTGTGGATATTAAGCTCTACAGGGGTGAGCTTTTTTAATGGTGAAAGCTTTAAAACCTACCCGGTAGATAATGTAACACCCGGCAATAGCTTAATGGCGCAAAAAGACAATGGCGACCTGTATTTAGCAACCCTTGATGGTCTTTTTATACTGCGTAAGGGTGGCGCTCAGTTTGAAAAAATAGATGAGATAGATTTTGCGCCTGTTGCTTTGCACTTAGATACAAAAAATAACCACCTTTATTTAATCGCCCGTGACAATCTCTATATTTATCATAACTTAAGTGAATTAGAAAAAATCCCCTCGCCACTTAAAGGCGAGCTTGTTTACATGAACCCGCGTAACCAAGGCGGATTGTGGGTTTATTCCGAAGATGAATTATGGTCTTTTCAAAGTAAACAAATTAACCAAGTTTATGATGCTGAAATATTAGGTTATCCCTCGTTATCGCATGTGATTGACGACCGAGAGGGAAACTTAGTACTGGGACAGTGGGGTGGTTTCTCTATCATCAAAAGCACCGATATTATTAACTTTAAAGATGGTAAAGCGGGCAACAATGTTTATAGCATGTTCCGCGATGATAATGGTGACATTTATTATAGCGCAAACAATGGGGCGGCTCGGCATGATAAAGACTTTAAATTTATCGCACAATTTGGCGATGTTTTCTCTGCTTCAATTTTAAAAGATGGTGATTTTGTTTATGTTGCCACCGAAGAGCAAGGGTTATACCTTTACTCTAAATACGGTCGCTACATGAAGAAAATAGCAGATGGTTATTTTGCTTCTTTATACAAAGATAAAAAAGGCAAAATTTGGGTCGGCAGTTACACCGGTTTATATTCCCTTAAGAACGGAGAGTTAGTCAAAGAGCTAAGCAGCAAAGAGGGGCTAAGCAGTAATACGGTACTGGGTATTTTTGAAGATAGTCAGTCTAACCTGTGGTTAGGTACTGAGAATGGCATTGCTAAATTTGATGGCAAAAAATGGGCCTTTTACAACAAAAAAGAGGGGCTTTCTAATCAACAGGTGTGGACCATTATCGAAGATAAAAAGCGTGGGGTGTTATTCAGTACAGCGCAGGGCATCAGTGTTTACAAAGATGGCAAACTTTCCACTTTCCCGCTACTTAAAGATAAAACTATTAACAGTTTATATGTCGACCACTTAGAGCAATTATGGGTGTCTTGCTTAGATGGTTTATACCGCATTAATGAAAATAATGAACTGGATTTACACCTCACTATTTCTCAAGGTTTACCAATTGATGAATTGTCTAACCATGGCCTAAGTAGTGATAAAGAATGGTTATATGTGGCGAGTTATAACGGCATTTCAAAAATAAAATTGACGCTACAGCAGCCTAAAGTAGTCGCGCCCATGTTGGACCTTTTTGCGTTAGAGGTGAATCAAGAGCGCAAATCTTTATCGCTATTAACAAAACCACTCGGTTATAAAAGTAACCATTTAGTCTTTCACTTTAATGCTATTTTTCACTCGACGCCGGAACTGATTGAATACCAATATCAACTAGTGGGATTAGATGAAGATTGGTTAAAACCGAGTGGGATTAATCAAGCTATCTATACCAACTTAAGCCCAGGAAAATATAGTTTCCGTGTTAAAGCGCTTGTTGAAGGTATTGCCAGTGACATTAAAACAGTCAGCTTTTCTATTCAAGCACCTTGGTGGAAAAGCCTGTGGGCTTATCTCTTATATGCACTGTTATTAGTTGTTCTGGTTTTTGCTGTTATGCGTTTAATTCGGTTATTACGCCTAAAGATTCAGGAGCAAACTATTGAGTTGGAAGCGCAATTAGCGGAGCTTAAAAGTGGTGAGCAAGCACTGATTGAATCGCGAAATAAAGAACGTCAGGCGAACCATGCTAAGTCTATCTTCCTTGCTAATATGAGCCATGAAATAAGAACGCCACTTAATGCGATTATTAACCTTTCTAAAAATCTGGCACAAAAAAGCACTGAAAAAAGCAGTTTAAATCAACTCAATATTATTGCTGATTCAGGCGATCATTTATTGCGAGTGATTAACGATATCTTAGATATTTCACAAATTGAATCACAGCAATTTGAATTAAAACCCTTCCACTTTGACCTATTTAGTTGCATGAATAGCACCATTGAAACGTTAAATGTGATTGCGTCTAGCAAGCAGTTACAGATTGCGGTGAGTTGCGAAGGTATTAAACCTGAATGTGTTTATTTAGATGGTGTGCGTTTACGTCAGGTGATGTTTAATTTGGTGAATAACGCCATTAAATTCACCGAGTTTGGCAAGGTGGAAGTGAATGCAAATATTACCGGCAGCGCACCCAATTATCAGCTTGCTGTACAGGTGGTTGATAGTGGCATTGGTATTAAACCCGATGACTTAAGAAAGTTATTTAATAATTTCCAGCAGATTGACAATAGCACTACCCGTGAATATGAAGGCACGGGGTTAGGCTTATCAATCTGTAAGCAACTGATTGAACTGATGGGTGGTCAGATATCGGTAGAGAGTGAATATGGCCAAGGCAGTACCTTCTCTTTCCACATTCCTTTGTTACTGGGTGATATTAATAAAATTGAAAAACAGCATCTAGATTGCAGTGTTTCTTTAGTGGATAAAACCACCTCTATCTTGGTGGTGGATGATAACGATACTAACCTTGAGGTTTGCAGTATTTTCTTTGCAGAACAAGGGGTGAAAGTTAACACCGTTACTAACGGACAACTCGCTGTTGAGTCGATCTACAATAACCACTTTGATCTGGTGCTGATGGATATTGAGATGCCGGTGATGGATGGTGTGCAATGTTGTACGCAGATTCGTGCGGGTTATGCGGGTGATAATAATAAAGATATCCCTATCATTATGTTATCAGCACACTCAACAACCCTCAAACAGGAGCAATGCATTGAAGCGGGGGCTAATGGTTACGTTGCTAAACCCATTGATTTTAATGCGTTGTTTGAGCAGATAAATCAATTGATTATTAAACCAAAGAAAAAAACAGCGAGTAGCAGTAAAACATCTCATCAGAAGCAGTTTCAGGTTTTGTTTGAGCAGGAAGCAATTCTGATTCGAGATGCTTTAGATCAGGCGTTTATAAAACAAGATACACAGGTGATGTTAAAACTTGCTCACAAACATAAAAGCTCAATGTCGATGTTAGGTTATACGCAGGTGGTTGAGTTACTCAGTGAATTAGAACTGCAGTGTAAACAGGATGATGCTGTTAGCGAAACCTTGTATAAACAGATTTTATCGCAGTTAAGCGGATAAGCTATTTAAACTAATTAAACGGATGAATTAGAAAATGACTCAGGATGAAGTAATTAAGTTTGAACAGACTAAGGTGCTGGTTAGCATTGTGCCAAGCAGTATTATTAGTTCATTTGTTGCTGCGTTTTTATTGGTGCTATTTGTTTATGATGTTGCCGACCCCGCTGTTCTACAGTGGTGGGCTGGCTCAGTTACCGCTTTGACCATTATCCGTTATAGTTTTGTTCTCTATTTTCGCGGGCGTATTGATAACCCTGAAATGTACAACCTTTACGTGAATATATTCTTTGTTTCGATTGTTATTTTAGGCGCCATTTGGGGCTTAGGCGCTGTTTATCTCATTCCTGATGTTGAATCGATTTATCGTTATATTATTTTGTTTTTCCTATTTGCTACCTGTGCGGGTGCTGCGGGTTTATATGGGGTAAAGCTGTTTGCTGCTTACTGCTTTATTGTGCCAGCATTAACACCCTCGATTATTTATAACTTTTACCTTGGTGGTGCGAACCTGTCTGTTGCTTATGCAGGCATTATTTTTATGATTGTGGTGTATATCTCTACTCGTCAGATTCAACGTTATGTAACGCGTTCTATCATATTAAACAAAATGCTTAGTGATGAGGTGGAAGAGCGTAAAAAAACTGAGAAGCAGCTCGCTACTTCGAAAGCGTTTGCGGAAGCAACGACCGATGCAAAAAGTGCCTTTCTAGCCAATATGAGCCATGAAATACGCACCCCACTTAATGCCATTATTAACCTCTCTAAACACCTTAGCCAAAAACAGTTACCCGCAGATGCATTGCAGCACCTAAAAGTAATTACTAACTCTGGTGATCACCTGCTCACGGTTATTAATGATGTCTTAGATATTTCTAAAATTGAGTCTCAGCAGTTTGAGTTACAGGCGACCCACTTTAATGTCTATGCTTGCTTTAAATCGACCATTAACACCCTGAATATGATGGCTAGTGAAAAACAATTACAACTGACTTTGGACTATCAAGGTAACTTTGGGCAGGTTGCCTATGGTGATGAGAGTCGCTTACGACAAGTACTGTTTAATTTGATTAACAATGCCATTAAGTTTACCGAATATGGACAGGTAAAAATAAAAGTAAAACTAGTGAATAAATCCGGTTATTTTCAGCTCTACGTCGAGGTGATAGACACTGGCATAGGCATTAAAGAGCAAGATCTAGAGCAACTATTTAATAACTTTCAACAGCTTGATAATGGTCGCTCACGCAAATATGAGGGCTCTGGTTTAGGTCTGTCTATCTCTAAAAAATTAGTAGAGTTGATGGGGGGAAAAATTCAGGTGAAAAGTGAGATTTCAGTAGGCAGTAACTTCAGCTTTGATATGCCTTTTGTGTATGGAGAAGCGGAACAGATGATCAGCGAGCCTGAACTATTATTAACTGCTCAGCTACAGCAACAGATCGCCTTTTTAGTGGTGGATGATAATGTCACCAATCTTGAGGTGATGCGTATATTCTTTGCTGAAAAAGGATTTGATATTACCACCGCTTTAAATGGTGAAGAGGCGATTGAACTATTAAACCAGCAACCCTTTGATATGTTGTTAATGGATTTAGAGATGCCGGTGATGGATGGGTTATCAGCCACTAAAGCGATTCGAGAAGGTGCAGCTGGACAAAGTAATCAAGATATTCCCATCATTATTCACTCCGCGTATTCGAGTAAACAGCAGATGGATGACAGTTTATTAATTGGTGCTAATGCTTATGTGAGCAAACCGATCGATTTTAACGAGCTGTTTAAAATAATTGAGCAGTTACAAAAGCTTGAATCATCCTCTGTCGATAATACCACTGATGAGCAGCCTGTTAGTGACAGGCAAGTTAAATTTAGAAAGCTATTTTTAGTAGAGCTACCCGTTATTCAAGATGGCTTACAGAGTGCACTCGCTAGCCAAGATAGAGTTCAATTAAAGAAAATTGCCCACAGGCATAAAAGTTCTACGGGTATGTTAGGTTTTGATAAATTATATGCGTTGTTAACTGAGCTTGAGTCTATAGCTGAGGTGGTTGAGTTTGATGAGGTAATTCGTTGTTATGAAGGAATCATGAGCGAATTAACCAGTATCGCTAAGCAATAACAAGTTTGAGCAGTTTAATAAACAGGGAAAGCAAAGGCGTGGTGGGTAACACACCTTTGCTTATACCAAGGTCACTAATCTTACGCTCAAAGTTTACTCAGTAATCATTCCATGTATAAACTAAGGTTGATCTGTTAGTGGTTAAGTTTGGTATTTTTTACACACTACTTTACTTTAATGAGCGTGCTGCCATCTGTGTGAGACAGCGACTTGCCGTAAATATCTAATAGGGTATTTTGAGAGTAAGTTAATTTATTGCCCTCAATGTGAATCTCCATAGAGAAGCCCGTTGTTGATGCCTTTTCTGTCATGTATGAAGATTCTGCAACACCACGCTCAGGTGCAATCAGTGTCATTGTATTCCCTGCTTTACCTTCTGCTGTTACACAAGTTGTACGTGGCACACAGAATGAGTTGTATACCATCTGATTTTTAGCATCATAGATAAAGTAACCACGTTGATCGTGGAATTTTGAACCATCAACTTTTCTGAATACTTCCTGTTTGTAATACAATGCCACTAAATATTGGTCACTGGCATTTTCTGCGTCAGCTGCCACTTCAAAGGTCATTTTCTCGAAAAATGGTGTAACAGCTGGTGCCCCCGCTTCTTGGCCTGAACCCTCTTTAGCGGGCGCAACATCTACGCCACCTGCATCAACTGATTTCCAAGTTCCCACTAATTGAGCAAGTGGTCCAAAGTCCATGCCATTAATTGTATTGTGCTCTGCAAATACAGGAAAAGAGAGTGCCGAAACAACACTTAAAGCGAGTAGTTTTTTCATGAGTTTTATCCTGGTTATTTAAAGTTTGGTTTATTTTATGTCTCTAATATAGTCTGGGATGTTAGTGGTATTTTTGACTTAGAATAAGTTTTAATCCGACTCTGTGTAAATTCGGTGTGATCGTAAGCTTTTGAAATTTAACGATAATTCATGCCTATTGATTTGATTGGTAAAACCTATCTAAAGATGTGAATTGTTCTGACAACTAAAAATGACAATCATTTCGATAAGCTTGTCACTAAGGATTCGGGTAAAAAGTGGTGAGTGCAGTTTTAATATTTTTAGGGGGGAAGAGTTAGAGGATGGTGCTGTGAAAGTTTCAGATTAATAATATGTTCTGCTATGGGATTTGTACCATAGCGAACAGACTATTCATTAATTGTTTTTATTCATCACACAATGATTCAAAATCTGGCTCTGGTGCTAAACGTGAACGTACCTCTTCTGCTGTAAAATAATCCCTATCCGCTAATAACTCGTTTAACTTTTCTACTGTAAATGTCGCATTGCTTAAACCTGTTTGTAAACGTTGCAGGCAGTTTTCGATGGCCACTTGTTCATCTGACTGTAAGTATTCACGGCAAAAGTAGAGCTGTGGAATGGCATAAGCAAAAGCGCTTAGTTGGGCTAAGTGCATTGCATCAAGTTGCTTGCTAAGTTGTTCGAGAGGTGCGCTGATGTTTAATGGAGTATTAGGCATAAAAAGGCTCATAAATGAAAGACCTTAAAGACTGTACAGTAATATTATAGGGATTACTGTACTCACTTTAAACATCTGTTAGGCCAGTCGGTTTTAAAGGCTAAATAGCATTGAGATAACTAATAAAGCAGCCATTGCATAATTAAAGCGCTTTAAATTAATAGGATCACTTAAGATCTTTTGCAGTTTTTGTCCGGCAAAAATCCACAAACAGGCTGAGGGCAGGTAGGTTATAGCGAAGATAGTCGCAATGAGTACTGTCGCATAGAGATTATCTAAACCGACGCTGTAAATAGTAATAGCAGACAGAGCCATTGACCAGGCTTTAGGGTTGACCCACTGAAAGTTAGCAGCCGCTAAAAAACTCATTGCTTGGTAGCCCTGTTGGTCATTAGTCACAGTACTGCTGGTGGCAATTTTATAAGCGAGATAAAACAGGTAAACAAAACACACCCACTGCAAGCCAGTTTGTAATAAAGGTAGCGCAGTAAACAGCTGCATTAATCCCAGACCCACTAACAGCAGCATCAAGGTAAAACCTAAAATAATGCCCAACATATGTGGAATGGTACGGTAAAAACCAATATTTGCACCAGAGGTCATGAGCATGATGTTATTAGGGCCGGGTGTTGCGCTACTAATCAATGCAAAGCTACTTAATGCCAATAAATGAGTTAATTCCATTTTGAACTCCTGTTTAAACAAAGCGATAAGGTAGAGAGCGGAAAGGCTAGAAAGCTGAAGCCAAAAAAGCTGGGTGCTATAGGCTTCAAGCATTGCCACTTGCAAGCCTTTCCTGTGTTTATATGTTAAGTAGAAATTGGCCGAATTTTGTGTTTATATTTGTCCTATATTGATTACTTGCACAAGGAATTGTTTAAATGGATAGGTTTGACGAAAGAATATTGCGTGAATTAAAAAATGACGGCAGATTATCCAATGTTTTATTGGCTGAGCGAATTGGCCTTTCTGCTTCTGCGACACTGCGTCGCGTGCAAGATCTTGAGAAGAGCGGGGTGATTTCAGGTTACCGGGCGATATTAAATCCTGAAAAATGTGGTGTTGAGTTTATCGCTTATGTGACTATTGGTTTGTCTAATCACAGTAAAGCCTCGCAGCTAGAGTTTGAAGAGGCGATAAGTGCCGCTAAAGAGGTGATTGAATGCCATAACATTACCGGCTCTCGTGAATATTTATTAAGAGTGGAAACCAAGAATTTAACGGCTTTTAAAAAATTTCATGCGGAGGTATTTGGTAATATCACACAAGTAAATGCGATTGATACCTTAGTGGTGATGGATAGCCCTAAAGATGAAAGGGCGTAGATTTCAATCGAATTATAGAAGTATGTTAAGGTTTACCCTCCAATAACAAAGGTATTTCTGATGGCAAAAGACCTCTTTGCAACACTAGACCTTAACCTATTAAGGTTTTTTCAAATTATTTATCAAGAGCGTAATTTAAGTAAGGCCGCTGAGCGTTTATTTGTTTCTCAGCCTGCGGTGAGCAAGTCATTAGCGAAACTTCGCCATCACTTTAATGATGAGTTATTTATTCGCAGTTACCATGGTTTATTGCCCAGTGAGTTTTCGCAAAGCCTCTATAAGAACTTAGGGCCTGCAATTAGTTCGGTAAGTGATGCGATAAATGCTACTGTTGAATTTCAGCCTGCTGAATTAACTGGGCAATTAAGAATTAGCCTCTCGCCATTTTTGATTCACGCTATTGGTGATGAGCTTTATAAAAACATTCATCAAGAAGCGCCAGACGTGCAGCTGTTATTGTTAAATTGGTCTTCTAAAACACTCACGCATATACATAACAAAGAGGTAGATCTAGGGGTTAATTATCAATTTGGCAATAGTTATAAAGATGTGATTGGCGAGCGCTTAGGTAAAGATAAGTTTTCCATTTATGTAAGAGAAGGGCACCCATTCTCTAATGACTCTATTACCCCTGAGCAGTTATCGGAACATCAGTTGGTGACCATTATTAATGCTGATTGGAACTTTAATGAGTCTCTTGTGGAAACCGGATTAAAGCAGCGAGGGTTGCCTGCAACGGTCTCACTACGAAGTGAGTTGCCAAGTGTTTTAGTTAATGCTGTTTTAAATAGCGATGCTATGTTTCCAAGTTCAAACTTCTTAAGTGATAACAAAGAGAGCAGGTTAAGAAAGATAACGCTTTCTATTGAAAACGATTTAGATGTTTTCCCTATTGTGGGTTATTTCCATAAACAATTACAGCATACAAAAAAACAAACATGGTTACTTAATCATATTAAAGCCTTAGTAAAATAACCAGTAGGAATGTAGTGAATTCCACTTAATCATTTTTGATTATATCGCTCATTAAATATACTTCCCTCACCAGCAGGAAAGCTGAACAAAATAAAAGGGACAACAATCCTAAAAGTGTTCAATTTAATGAGAGATTACAAAATGAAAAAATCGATATTAGCTACCATCATTGCAGCAACCTTTCTTGCCGGCTGTTCTTCTAGTGGCTCAAAAAATAATACCCCTGAGCCTACTGTTGGCATTGCTGATGTGCTTTATGATGAAGAGTTAAATAGTGCTGCTGTTGTTGGTGACAATGGTAAAACGGCATTAATTATTGGAGATGGATACGGTAATGCTGCTATCACAATTGATGGTCAAGTGTATACCGTACAGGGTGATGTGATTGTTAATGATCAAGGTGACATTATTGGTACTGTAACAACAGAAAATGGTGTTGCAGTCGCGACCATTAATGGCACTGTTTATACGGTCTCTGTCGATAGTGGTCGTTTAATCGTAGACAGTAAAGGAATTCCAGGCCAAGGGCCAGAGTGGGAAGGAAGTCATCCAATTGAAGGTGTGCCTGAACACCCAATTGCAGGCATTCCAGTAAACCCAATTGAGGGGGAACCTACTAATCCAATTGAAGGTGTTCCTGAGCATCCAATTGCAGGTATTCCAGTAAATCCAATTGAAGGTGTACCGACCCCTGCTATTGAAGCTAGCATCTCAGAACTAACTGCTCAACAAAAAGTAGATCTAAGAGAGCAAGTAAAATCACTTTCTACTGAGCAACGTCAACAGATCAAACAGGCGGTTAAAACGCGTGTACAAACAGGTTCATAACTATCTATGAGGAAGTTTCAGGATAGCAACTTTCTCATATAAATAAAGACCAAGGAGCTGTAATGATATTGCAGCTCCTTTTTTGTTGAGAGGAATAAATGAACAAAATAACAGAGATCATTCTGCTTTCATTAGGTTTCTTTATTAGCACCACCGGGCTTGCTGAAAGTAAAATAAGTGATAAATACCGCGAGCCTGACCTGCGCTTAAGTACCTATAAAATAGATGATAACTATTACGGCAGTTTATCGGGCAGCATTAATGTTGATGAAAATATTTCCATCGATGCCACCATTGAAACCAATGGTTATTTAGAAATAGGCACGGCTTATGGTGATGTGATTTTTGATGTTGCTTATGCAGAGGCTTATGTAAGTTATGGGCGTACCGATACTACTGATATTTACACTGTTGGTGCTTTTGCTGGTTTACCGATTGGTGAACGGTTAATGGTATTTGCCAATAGTGCTTATGACTGGCGACGCACGCAGGATAACTTAGCGGGGGCAGGTAATTTAGGGCTGTTTGATGAAGAGGAGTGGAAAAATACTGTGGGGTTTAACTACTCATTACATAAATGGGTGAGCCTATCTTCTAGTTATAACATCGATTACCTCACCGATAGTCCTAACTTAGTGGATGATAATATTGCCACCAGTTGGGATATTACCTTAACTGCTAATGTGCCGTGGTTTAGCCCTTATGTGAAATATAGCCAAGGTAACTATCGTGTTACCCCTGATCAAGAACGTAGATCACAGGACAATGTAGAGTTAGGTATTAATTTTAACTTTTAAAGCGGTTTAGCACTCTCCCCCCTAACTTAACTTTTCTGTTAGGGGGATTTTTATACATTACGGGCTGCGCGTTTCACACGTTCACGTAACCATAAATGGCGGGCAGAGTTATCATTAGATTTATGCCACATCATATAAAAGGGGACACGCTTCAGTTGGATTGGCGGTTCGATGATTTGTAACCCTAAACTGTCTTGATACATAGTGGCTAGGCGTTTAGTGGTGTGACAGAAAAATTGGGTACGGCTCACAATGAGCATGTTTGCTATCAGAGAGTTTGCTTGATGACCAATATTACGCTGTAGATTTACCTCGTCATAAAACATATTCAGTGCAAACTTATTATTACGTTTAATATTTAAAATGGACTGAGGCAGGGTTTGATACTGCTCAAAGCTCATTTCCCCCGCTATTTCAGGATGTGATTTCGCCACGACTAATACGATTTCTGCATCAAATAACCACTCATGATTAATGCTGTGATCTTCTAATAACAAACTATCAATAGCGAGATCTACCGTTCGGTGCCGCAAGCTATCTGTTAGTTCAGACTCCTCTTCTGCGAGATCTTTTAACTGAAAAGTTAATTCTGTATTTTGCTCAATAGGTAACTGTTCTAAAAAAACAGGGTTAAAATCTTCAGGTAATGAAAGACTAAATTGATATGCGGAGTTGCTTGCATCAAAGCTATCAAAACCTGTAAATGCTTTTTCTAGATCGAGCATTTGTATGCTGATATTTTTATACAGAGATTGCGCTGCTGACGTTGGCACAATAGAGCTCTTTCCTCGTATAAAAAGCTCTTCATCAAGCGATTTTTGTAATCGTCCCATCGCAAGACTAACAGCAGGCTGAGAGATGTCTAACGCCTCACTCGCTTGGCTGTAGCTACCCAATTGCATCACTTTGATAAATACCCGAAATAGATTCAGATCGAACTGATTAAATTCATGGAACATGAAATACCCTACCTTATAGGCTATAAGCAATGCTTATGTTAGTTATGTTGCTTGGCCTATAGTAGCTAATAGTGTCTGTTTTATAAACTGTGTTTACTTTAAAAAGATAACTTAACAATTACACAGTTTAGGAGAGTCATATGAAAATTAAAGAATCACTACTTGGTCTTGTTATTTCAGGCCTATTAGCTTCTAGCCAAGTTTTGGCGTTAGATGTTCATGAATCAAACCTATTTTTTGGTGAAGGTGAGCGTATTCAAGTAATTGATCGCAACGGTAAAAACAAAGCTTATACAGCTGATGATAAACGGGTTCACCCCAAACTCACTGAGCACTCGCGTAAGATGGATCAATCGGTACTTAAAGTGGATAAAAACACTTATATGATTTACGGCTACGGCATTACTGCCCCGGTTGTGTTTGAAGGTAAAGATGGTTTGATTGTTGTTGATCCTGGTGAAACAACGGAGCATGGCGCTGAAACTCATCAAGTTTTCCGTGATGTCACTGGTATTAAAAAACCAGTCGTAGCTGTTGTTTATACGCACAACCATATCGACCATATCTCTGGCGTACGTGGTTGGGTAAATCAAGACGATGTTGATTCGGGAAAAGTTAAAATTTATGCCCACGATACCTTAGTTGAAGCGGTTGCAAACTGGTCTTCAAATGTGGGTAATATTCTTGGTCACCGTACCTCTTATACCGCGGCATCGTTCTCTGGTATTGGTCCACACGGTTCAATCAACTCTGCATTAGGTTCTCAGTTTGATGTAGGCCACATCGGATTTATTCTGCCAACGGATACCTTTGCAGATATGTTAGATGTGAGCATTAATGGGCTGAACATTGAGCTTCATTATGTGCCATCTGAAACTAATGATGAGATTGTTGCTTGGTTACCTAAGCAAAAAATGTTGCATGCGGCTGAAGTGTTACAGGGTGAAAATTTCCCTAATATGCACACTATTCGTGGCACCAAGGCACGTGATGCAGAAGTTTGGTATCGCGGTATCGACCAACTACGTCAGTTTAATGCCGAGGTAATGGTTAACTCACACGGTCGTCCTGTTGAAGGTCGCGATAATGTTGCAGATGTATTAACGGCTTATCGTGATGCGATTCAATATACGCACGACCAATCAGTACGTTATATCAACCATGGTTACCGTCCCTTTGAGATGATTGAAGCGGTTAAATTACCTCAGCATTTAGCTGAGCATCCATGGCTTGGTGAGCATTACGGTACCGTGGCACATGCAGTGCAACAACAATACAGTAACTACATTGGTTTCTACCACGCTGATCCATGGCAGTTAGCGCCGATGCAATATGATCGTCGTGCAGCTGAAACAGTTAAATTGATGGGCGGACGTGACGCTGTATTAAAAGCGGCTAGCGGTTATATCAAGGCGGGTGATTACACCTTTGCAGCAGAGATTTTAACACCGCTTATTACGCTTGATACAAGCGATAAAAAAGCTAAAGACTTAAAAGCAGAAGCGTACCGTTTATGGGGTTACGATCAGCTCAATGTAAATTGGCGCAACTGGGCAATGACTGCAGTTGGCGAACTACAGGGCAATCTGGATTTTGCTAAAGGTGCTGACTTTACCAGTGATGAAGTATTGCAGGAGCTACCCACAAAAAACATTATGGACATGATGACAGTACGTTTGATTGCTGAAGATGTGATTGATAAGCATTTCTTTACCGGGATTCGTTTCTCCGATACTAACGAAGAGTTTACCTTTGAGATCCGCCGTGGCATTGCAGAAGTGCACCAAGTTATTCACCCTGAAAGTGAAACGGTTGCAGTGTTGACGCGCTCTTTATTAAATAGAATGCTAGCCGCTAAAGATGGTGCAAACGCGGTACTCGCTGAAGCGATTCAATCTGGAGAATTTAGTTTTAAGAAAGGCGACATGGCCTCATTCCAAACCTTCCTCGCTAATTTTGAAAAACCAACACCACGTGAAGAGCTTAAATTAATTGTTCGTTAAGCTTGTTTCAGTCAAGAGGGAGGTGCTTGCGCCTCCTTTTTTATTTCTAATAACGAGGAGATAAACATGAACTTAAAAACACTCTCGTTGTTACTATTTGGATTTTTCAGCCCCTCCTTTTTAGCTTATGCTTGTAATATGCATGGTAGTGTTGGTGTGCCTATCCCTCAGTATACAAACCTCTTAACGACGTTATCGAATATTGCCAATGCAACCGCACAGTGGCGACTACAGCCACTCACAAAATCGGAGTTTCAATTAAACGTTGAGCTTTCAGGCAAGTTACATGACACTAAACCTGATTTTGATATTATTTTTTATCAGGCGATTGAAGGCCATTATTTGATGGTCTCAGAGGATGCCTTTCAGTGGTTACAGGTATATACAAAGCTTCAAAAACCTACTGAAAGTGATGTGATGATAATCTCTGAATTAACAGTCTTTGATGCGATTATTGAAAAAAGAATGACAATAACAGAAGCGTTAGAAGATGAACTGATCGTGATTAATGGCCCGGAAAGTGATAAAAAGATTGTTCAGCAGTGGTTGGTAAAGGCATTATCGTAAATTGCATTTTAAATAGGCGAATGATAAAAGTAGAGAATAGCTAATAAGCAGAGTAAGAAAAAATGAAATACCAAATTGTGACAATCAGTAAACAACATGACCAAAGCGTTTGCGACATCATTAAAGCGGTTGGCGCAGAGCATGGCGCGGTTGGTGAAGGTTATGGACCTTCTGACCCTGAAGTCAGTTGTATGAGTGAGCATTACTTAGATCACACTGCTAGTTTATATCTCGTTGTACTTATTGGTGGCGAGGTTGTTGGTGGTTGTGGCATTGCAAGCTTTGCGGGTAGTAAGAAGGTATGCGAATTACGCAAACTATTCTTATTGCCACAAAGCCGCGGCTTAGGGTTAGGCAAAGCATTAACTGAGCAGTGCTTAGATTATGCAAAATTAAAAGGTTATAAGCAGTGTTACCTCGATACCTTATCAAATATGCAGCCCGCCATTAAATTATATGAACAACTTGACTTTAAACATTTAACACAACCTTTAGCGGGCACAGAGCACAGTAGCTGTGATGTTTGGATGCTTAAAGAGTTGTAAAAACACCCCTGAAATAGTTATATCAGAGGTGAGAGTTACTATCCAAACTCACCACTCACATAACCTTGAGTTCGTTTGTCTGCTGGTTGATTAAATAGTTGTTTGGTATCACCATGTTCAACTAACTCTCCCATCAAGAAGAATGCAGTTTTATCGGCGATACGTTTGGCTTGGTTCATGGAGTGAGTCACAATCACGATAGTAAACTTCTTGCGTAATTCATCCATTAACTCTTCGATCTTATGCGTTGCAATCGGGTCTAATGCACTGGTAGGCTCATCCATTAAAATCACTTCGGGTTGCATCGCAATAGCACGGGCAATGCATAAACGTTGCTGCTGACCACCTGACAAACCAAAGGCATCATCCCCTAAGCGATCCTGTACTTCATCCCACAATGCGGCACTGCGTAGTGACTCTTCAACTATATCATCCAGCTCTTTTTTGTTTTTTTTGCCTTGTGCTTTTAAACCAAAAGCGACATTTTCATAAATGCTCATCGGGAAAGGGTTGGCTTTTTGGAATACCATGCCAACACGTTTGCGTAATGTTTTTACGTCACTATCTCGGTATATATCATTGCCATCAAAGTGCACATCACCGCTTATTTTTACATTTTCAACTAAGTCATTCATGCGGTTTAGTGTGCGTAACAGTGTTGACTTACCACAGCCCGATGGGCCAATAAGTGCAGTTACTTGGCGATTTGGGATATTTAGTGAAATATCTTTTAATGCATGTGTTTCGCCATAAAATAGGTTTAGGTTGTTGATTGTTAATTTATTCATAGTGGTCGGCCTTAATGAGAAGCTTTGTTGTAATAGCAATTGGATTAAGTATGTGAGCAAGCTTTGCGTAGGAAAAATTGCTTAGTTCAAGGCATAAGTTGAAGTAAATGGTTATTCCCTTTACGAAACTTATAACGCAGAAATAAGTGATTTTAACCAGCAAAATTGTTTGGCTACTTAGTCTGATTGCTATAATTATTAGCTAAAATTTTGGTTATTAGGTTTAAAACAAGCACTAATACAATCAATATTGTGGCGGTTGCATAAGCTTGGTCCCATTCCGATTGGGTAAACAGTTCTTGCGTTAATTTGTACAGATGTACCGTTAGGGTACGGCCAGACTCTAAAACAGACTTTGGAATTTGTGTCACCATGCCTGCCGTTAAAAATACCGGTGCAGACTCACCAATAACACGACCAATGCTTAAGATGACTGAAGTGATAATACCCGGCATCGCACTCGGTAAAATCAGGCGCCAAATGGTGTATATTTTTGAGGAGCCAAGCGCATAACCACCTTCTTTATAACTGATCGGTACCGCCATTAACGCTTCTTCTGTGGTACGAATGATAACTGGAAGGATCAGCATAGATAGTGTCAGTGAACCGGCTAAAATAGAGAAACCTAAGCCTAGCGTTGTCACAAAGAAAGTCATACCAAACAATCCGTAAACAATAGAGGGGATGCCAGCTAATGACTCGGTACAGAAGCGGATGACTTTCACTATTTTACTGCCAGGTTTGGCATATTCAGTGAGGTAAATTGCGGTCATAATGCCAATGGGGGCTGCAATACTTAATGACAGTCCGACCATGTAAACGGTTGAAACAATCATTGCCCAAATACCAGAGGCTTCACCGATGCGGGTGTAAGCACCTGTGATAAATTCCCAGCTAACGTGGCTAAGGCCGTTACTTAAGATGTGCCACATTACCCATAATAAAAATAGGATCGTGATGCTTGCTGATGCCCAGATAGCACCAAGCAGTAGATTATCTTGCTGATTTCTGTTTAACATTAGTGAGCTCTCTTATGATTAAGGTATAACAAGCTCGCGTTTAACAGCACAATAAAGACTAATAAAACAATACCTGTTGAATACAGTGCGCTTGCATGGATGCCCGTTGCGTATGACATTTCCATGGCAATATTCGCGGTTAACGTTCGTGCAGGTTCAAGTAGTGAGCCTGGCATCGCTGGTGCGTTACCCATCACCATGATAATCGCCATGGTTTCGCCAATCGCACGGGCAATACCTAATGAGATACCTGTGTAAATACCACTACGCGCAGCGGGAATAAGCACTTTAAATACGCTGTAGATATGTGAAGCACCTAGCGCTAATGCCGCTTCTTTGTAAGTCGCAGGTAATGCACGCAGTGAGGTTTCTGAAATGGCGATAACAGTCGGTAGAATCATAATTGCTAATACGATAATGCCGGCTAAAACTGTGTTACCCGCTGGGATGTTAAATAGTGTTTCTATCATAGGTACGATGATAACCAGACCAAAGAAACCATAAACAACTGAAGGAATACCCGCTAATAATTCAACCGCTGGACGAACTATATTTGCTAACCATTTTGGGGCTAGCTCAGCCAAAAAAACGGCCGTCATTATGGCAATGGGTACACCAATAATAACAGCACCAAAGGTTGAAATAAGTGAGGCCACTATCATTGGTGCAATACCAAACAGTGCCGGTGGTAGCCATTCTTGGCCTAATACTAAGTTTGTTATGCCTGCTTGTTGAAAAGCGGGTAAACCTTCATGAAATACAAACCAGGCGATGGTTGCTACTGACAGTACGCCAACCATCGCTGAGCCTAGAAATAGTAGGTGGAAACTTGTTGCAATCCAGTCGCGTTTGTTAGTTTCCTTTCCTGGTAATATTGTTTTCTGGACTGATATGACGTTATCCATCACTTACCTCAATAATATTAAATTTTAGCTTGCTAGCGATTTAGGGTTAAGCCATTAATGCTTGATTCAAGGCGAAAAAGCGCAGTTTAGTTTTTAAATGAGCATTTTTAACGATGAATCGGGCTTTAATGGCAACAGCCTGATTCGTTAGGGTTTAGTTAACGCGAATATAACCTTGCTCTTCAACGAGCTTCTGGCCATCTTCAGAAAGAATGTATTCAATGAATTCATTTGCTTGAGGTGCAACATCCTCTTTGACTAACACAACAAATGGGCGTGCAATGGTGTAATCACCTGATGCAATAGTTTCAGAGGTTGGTGTTGCCCCATCTACACTCACTGCATGTAATGAGTCATCCACTGAACCTAAAGAGATATAACCAATCGCATAAGGGTTGTTAGCAACAATGGTTTTCACCATACCGTTACCGTTACCCACTTGTGCTGTTGCTGTGATTGCCGAAACTTTAATGCCGTTAGTTTCACGCTTTAGTTTCATGATGTCTTCAAATGCACCACGTGTACCAGAAGCTGCGTCACGTGTTACCACAACGATAGGGCGATTTTCACCACCTACTTCACTCCAGTTTTTTAATTCTCCACGGTAGATTTTAGCGATTTGATCTTTGCTTAAATTGGTCACGGTGTTTTTATTGTTAATCGTTACTGCGATACCGTCACGTGCGATAACAATCTCTTTGGTGTCTGCTGTTTTTTCATTATCTTTTACATCACGTGATGACATGCCAATCATGCTGGTGCCATCTTTTGCTGCACGAATACCTGCCGAAGAGCCAGTTCCTTGCACTTCTACGGTTTTATTTGTTGCCTGTTGATATGTTTCACCGAGTACTTCCATGACATTGGTGACAGAGGTTGAACCAGAAACGGTAATTGCTGTGTTTGCTTGTGTTAATGGGCTTGTCATTAAACCCAAGGCTGCTACTAAACCAATAACTTTTTTCATCAAAAATCTCACTCTATCTTATATAGAAAATTATGTGTTGCCTCATCAGGAGACGGATGCATTGAAACAATTGAATGTGACAGTTTGGTTACAGATTTATGTCTCTCGATGTAAGTGATGTTTTGTTGTTTGCTTGGGTGGGGAGATTTGTTGGTAAAGCTAGTGCTGACAGTCAACACTGGCATGAGGCTGGAAGCAAGGTTATTGAAATAGCGTTAATCCTTTATATTACTTTTATGCCTAAAAAGTTGTGTTATAGAGGTTTTCTCTGTGTTTTTTACATTTTTACATTTATTACAGTTAAACAGCTATTGCCTTTGAGTGTAAAAAAATGAATTTAGACTAACTTTAATAGATATTTTTAGCATAATTCGACAATCCCATCAGCTCAGTTTTAGCTTAATTAAAAGATATTACATCTCTTAAGTGGAGTTCAAATGCCCCATGAAAATAAGATTTTATTAAAAAACAAACTTGCTTATAAGCAAGCGAGATTCCTTATTATTTTAGTGCTTTCTTTTGGACTCGTTTTCAGCCTAGGCCAGATTGTGCTTGATTACTCGATTGAGAAAAGCAATTTTGAACGAGATATGAAAAACATAATAAGCACCGTTTACCCTTCCGCTGTAGAGGCTGCATTTCACATCGATTCTGAATTAGCCAAACAGGTTGCTCACGGTTTATTTACTAATAAAGCAATTTTGAGTGTTGAGATAACCGAGCATTATGGAGATAACCCTGTTGATATATTAATTAAGGAGGAGGTTGATATAGGTAGCGTTGCATATCAAGGTATCACTGACCTGTTGTTTGGTAGAGAGAAGACCTATTCCATCCCTTTAGCTCTGCCTGAAGATCCGAATGTATCTCTAGGGCTTTTAAGTATTGAAGCCCACCCTTATCAACAAGCTGAAAACTTCTTGCATCGCTCTTTTGTCACCCTTGTTTTGGGATTAATGCGAGCGGGGGTACTTGCCAGTATTGCTTTCTTATATTTTTATACTCAAATCACCAAACCTTTGCATCAACTCCATAGAGAGTGGGAGAGAGTTGATGCTATATCTCCTTTACCCAAAGAACTCACTTACCCTATAGGTCATGAAAATGATGAGATTGGTGCATTAGTCACTAAAACACGAAAATTTCTTTGTGCATCGCAGGAAAACCTAGTGCATAAACATAAGGCTGAGTATGACCTTCGTAAAGTGAATGAAGAGTTAGAAGATCGTGTTGCTCTGCGAACCATTGAGCTTGAAGAGGCGAAGGAGATAGCTGAGCGGGCTACACATAGTAAATCAGAATTCCTTGCTAATATGAGCCATGAAATTCGCACGCCGATGAATGCTGTTATTGGATTTAGCCATTTAGCGTTGCGGACTAATTTGTCAGATCAACAGTATGATTATTTAGACAAAATTCAAAATTCGTCTCGTTATTTATTGGGTGTTATCAATGATATTCTCGATTTTTCTAAAATAGAGGCTGGTAAACTTGATATAGAAAACGTCACGTTTTCACTGGATGATGTGTTAGATCATGTGAATGATAATATTCGCATGACAGCTGAAGAGAAGGGGCTTGAGATCATATTAGACTATCCGTGGGGAGTGCCAAGGAAGCTTGTTGGTGATCCTCTTCGGTTAGGGCAAGTCTTAATTAATTTAGCGGGTAATGCGGTTAAGTTCACCGAGCAAGGTGAGGTCAGAATTAAAGTTGAGGAGATAGAGGAAAATAACGATTCCTCTATCTTACAGTTTGCGATCGCTGATACGGGCATTGGTATCAGTGCAAGTGAGCAAACTAAATTGTTTCACTCTTTCTCACAAGCTGATGCATCAACTACTCGCCAATTTGGAGGAACAGGATTAGGTTTAACTATTTCTAAGCACTTGATTGAGCTGATGGGCGGGCAGATACAGGTAAAAAGTGAAAAAGATGTTGGCACGACTTTTTTCTTTTCACTGTCCTTTGAGTTGGATGAACAGAACCAGAAAATGACTGATTCACTAACTCAGCTCAGTGATAAGTTAGTCTTGATTCTAGATGAAAACCAAAGTGCACAGCACGTTATCTGCTCATTAATTGAGGGCTGGGGTATGTCGAGTGTTACGGCTATCTCTGAGCCACAAGCGGTTGAAATTATTCAGCAACGCTTAAATGAAAAACAGGTCATGTTTGATCTCATCTTACTCACAGACCTGAAACCAGGATCGAACATTGTTCCCAACATTCGAGAAATTCATGCTTTGCCACACTGTAAAAAGTTACCCGCCATTGCAATGGTAACTGCTCAGGGTTATGAGGAGGATAAACTTCAAGATAATGCACATGATATTGATGCATTTTTATTAAAGCCGATCAGCCCTACGCTTTTATTAGCAACCATACAAAATATTCTTTTTTCAGATAGAGATGTAGGCCAGAATAGATCAATGATTAACGCTCCAAGTCGTTATCATTTTTCAGGTGTTACTGTTTTGTTAGTAGAAGATAACCTATTAAATCAACAGGTTGGTTTGGAGCTTTTAGAGGGCGTAGGTATACGTGTTGATATTGCTAATAACGGTAAAGAGGCTGTTGAGCTTGTTCAGAAGTCTGATTATGATGCGTTATTAATGGATATTCAAATGCCTATTATGGATGGCCACCAAGCAACAGAGATCATTCGTAATGAACTGGATTTTAAAAAATTACCTATTATCGCCATGACGGCTAATGCTATGGCAAAAGACAGGGACAAATCGCTCCTATCAGGCATGAATGCACATATAGCAAAACCTGTTAATCCCGAGTGTCTATATAAAACATTGCAGGATTGCATTGATTCCAGTCATTATTATTCTGTTGTTTATCCCACTTCCGAAACGTTTGATAAACCCGATGAGTTAACCATAGTGCTTCCGGGGATAGACCTGCAGGCCACACTGGTGCGATTCAATTTCAAAAAGGATTCCATGCTGAGTGCGTTGATAGAATTCCATCAAGACAATCAACATCAAGGTGAAAGAGTTGTTACGTTAATTGGCAGAGGGTTACTTGAAGAAGCTGCCAATGTGGCGCATGCACTCTGTGGGACTCTCGGCAACTTAGGGGCGGGTAAGGCCTCTGATCTAGCTTGGGAATTAGAGATTTTATGTAGAAAAGGGCAAGTAGATATTTCTAAGAAAAATCAATTTATTACTGAGTTTAATATTGTTATGGAGTCATTGAGTAAGCTTGATAAACAAACGGAACAACAAGAGGTTGTTAGCAAATTTGATAAACAAGCCGTTTTTGAAATTATAGAAAAAATGCACCCTCTATTATTAGATGCAAATACAAAGTCTGAACAGGCCTTTAAGGAGTTGCAACACTGCTTAGGTGAGCGATTAGTAGAGCAACAAACAACACTTGAGGAGATGATTGGTGATTGTGAATTTGATTTGGCTATATTGACCCTGCAAGAGATCAAAAGCACAGTGAAGGAGATAGATTATGATAAATCATAGAGGACGAATACTGATAGTTGATGATGAAAAAACCAACCGAGATGTATTATCTTTGCTACTGGGCAAATATGACACGCTGTTTGCCAAAAATGGCTCACAAACATTAAAAATAGCGCGCTCAGATAACCCTCCCGATCTTATTTTACTTGATATTGTGATGCCTGATATGGATGGGCATAAAGTATGTAAGGCTCTTAAATCAGATGATCAGACAAAGCATATTCCCATTATTTTTATTACCGTAAAAAGTAGTATGGAGGAGGAAGCAAGGGGGTTACTGTTAGGCGCTGTAGACTATATCGCTAAACCCTTTAATCCTACCATTGTTAAGGTTCGTGTTAATAATCACATGGAGCTCAAGAAGCAACGAGATTTACTGGAAACATTAAATATTACCGATGCATTAACAGGCATTTACAACAGAAGGCGTTTTGATGAGTATCTGTTACAACAGTGGCAAATAACCTCTCGTACAAAGGGTTGTTTATCGGTTATTTTAATGGATGTTGATAAATTTAAACAGTTTAACGATAACTATGGCCATAGCCTAGGTGATGATTGTCTTGTTGATATTGCAGGCGCGTTAACGGAGGCGGTTGATAGGGGAATTGATTTGATCGCGCGTTATGGCGGAGAGGAGTTTGTTGCCATCTTACCGGCTACTGACCAACAGGGGGCATTGCAAGTCGCAGAAAAACTGCGTTTAGCGGTTGCAGAGTTGAGGATCCCTCACCTCTTTTCGGGAGGCGCAAACCACGTAACCATGAGCCTTGGTGTTACTACTTATGATGGTTGTGGTGGCCGAGAGCCTTCTACATTGGTGGTTGAAGCTGATGAAGCACTTTATCAAGCGAAACAATCGGGTAGAGATAGAGTTAATTTTTACATCAGTAACAGTGATAAATAGTCTAAATCAAAAAAGCCAGCATGATGAGCTGGCTTTGTATTAATTATATTAATGTTATTTTAGTGGTCATGACCTTTATGGTTGTCGCTTGTTTCATAGATATTAGCATCAACTTCTTGGCCTTTAGCTGGGCGAGGCACAATTTCAAAAGTCTCATCAAAGTTAACTAATGAAGCTGATAGTTTTTGCATTACTGATTTGTCACCTTTCAAGCCTGCTTCTTTCGTTTCAAATAACGTTTTTAAGTCAGTTTGTTGTAGGATGATTTTAGTAATATCCGCATCATTGATGTATAACGTTGCATCTGCTTTCAGCGTTTTTTCAACCTGAATATTATTTAAGTTACCGTTTGCCATCTCAACGTAATAAGTCTCTTTAGTATCTGGTAATACCACGTTTAGCGCAAATGGTGTGTGTTGCGCTTTAATTGCATCAACACGTACAGCCATGTAATCCAGTAGGTTGCCAACACTCATCTCAGCTAACACATCTGCAGATGCTGTTTTTGGGTTGCCCGGCATTGTACCAACGCGTAATTCTTGTGCGCCGGTTAAGTAAGTGTTTCTCCAGCCCGCGCCTTCAGATTGGTAGCCTAATTGTTCGTACGTATCGGCAAGTAGTTTACGTGCATCCTTATTACTTGGCTCTGCTTGCATCACTTTATTAAGTGCAGTTGCAACAAAACGATATTCACCTTTCGCAAAATCAGCTTGCGCTTTTTCTACAATTATCTCACTACCCCCCATGTATTCTACAAACTTCACTGATTCTGCATGAATAGGCAGTGGGTTTAGGTTTGCAGGGTTCATATCAAAGTAGCCTAGGTACATATTATAAACAGCACGTGCGTTATGTGAATAGGTGCCGTGGTAGCCATTTGTATGCCAGCTTTGTTGAATGCTCTCAGGCATTACCTCATAGATTTTATCGCCGATATCTTGCATCACATACCCATCATTCGCTAAGCGTAATGTTTGGTTGTGTGTGAAACCGTAAGCATCACGTTGCATTTTTAGGTAATCGCTAATTTCTGCAGTACCCCAAATTGGCGCAGAGTGAGAGGCAAATAACACGTCTGTTTCGTTACCCCAAGTGACTAGCATCTCATTGATTTTTTTAGACCACTTCAGAGAGTCACGTACTTTAGCGCCACGTAAAGTGTAGATATTGTGCATACCTTGATAAGTTAATTCACCTGTCCACAACGTTTTTATGCTTGGAATGTAAGTCACCATTTCTGAAGCAGCCTCTGTGCCCGATGCATCCATAAAGTGCATCTCTAAACCATCAATGACTAAGGTTTCAATCTCTTCTTTATGGTTTAGTTCATAATCAGGTAATACGTAAGTGATTTCACCTTTTGATAACCCTTTTGCAAGCGCAGCATCAACAATGCCGTGCTCATGGCGATTTAACGTTGCACCATATTGATAAGCGGCACGGCGAGACATCGCGTTGCCGGCTAATACATTCTCATCAACAATCTCTTTAGTAATGTTTTTAGAACCGTACACTTTCACATCAGGGAACGCTTCTTGAATGGCACGAGAGCCACCAAAGTGATCCGCATGTGAGTGTGAATAGATCATCGCTACAATGGGTAAATGACCCGCTTCTGGTACGTTTTCTTGGAAAAATTTAAGTGATTGTGCAGCTGACTCTTTGGTTAATAACACGTCGTAAACAATCCAACCGCTATCACTACGAATAAACGAAATTGATGAAAGGTCAGTGCCACGAACTTGGTAAATTTGACCGGGTACGACTTCATATAATCCTGTTGCAGCTTGGTTTAATACTGCTTGTCGCCATAACGAAGGGTTTACTGAATCTGGAGCTTGGTCTGCATTTGCAACGCTAGCATCGATGAAATTAAAGCTGTTACGGATAATGTCACCGGTTGCTTGGTCAAATTCTGCGATGAGGCCTTTATTGTTATTATCAAATGCACGGGTATCTGCGAAGTTGAGTGTATTGGCAAACTCTTTGTTATATTCAATGGTTGCTTTCGTTGCGTCTTTACCGCCTTGTTCACCAATCGTGCTCAAGTGTGCATGGTCATGATCTGCTGCCATTACAGAAAAAGAGATTGAAGAGATAACTAGTGCTAATGTTGATTTTTTCATAGTGTCACCATCTGTTTGATTATCTGTGGGAAGCGCTAATAAAGTGTTACTGCGCTTCGATGTAGAGATAATAAAAGCAGATGGTTAACAAAAGAACAGGGCTGGAATTATGCTCAGTATAAGCTGAGGTTATACTAAAAATTTTTTAGTTGTTGTTTGATGGTTTCGCGCA
>Ga0209292_1000979_pt1 | contig 35840 bp, 26 predicted proteins | sample GOMGulsemesocosm_2_FD_184634 | JGI IMG/M metagenome (GOLD analysis project Ga0209292, IMG submission 184634) | Methane-oxidizing microbial communities from mesocosms in the Gulf of Mexico - GOM9C Gulf of Mexico (SPAdes) (version 2) | ecosystem: Environmental > Aquatic > Marine > Cold seeps...
GCAACTGTCATCATTAATATCCTTAGTTGAGCAACCCGCTAGTAACGAGCGTGTGCCTTCGATGTTAGTGCGCTCGGTGGCTAGCGGCAGTGAAATTCGGTTTGCTGGGTTGCCAATGGGTCATGAATTTACCTCGTTAGTAATGGCCTTATTACACAGCGGTTCACATCCACTGAAATTATCAACCGAAGTCATAGAACAAGTTCGCCAACTTAAAGGTGAATATCAGTTTGAGAGTTATATTTCTTTAAGCTGCCAAAACTGTCCGGATGTCGTGCAAGCCCTTAATATGATGGCTGCAATAAATCCTCAAATTAAACATGTGATGATCGACGGTTCGTTATTCCAAACCGAAGTATTCGATCGTGACATCATGGCCGTGCCCAGTGTTTACTTAAATGGCCAACCTTTTAGTCAGGGCCGTATTTCTTTAACCGAAATATTAAACAAAGTCGACACAGGTGCAAATTTACGCCAACAGCAACAATTAGCTGACAAGCCAGCCTTTGACTTTCTCGTGGTCGGTGGTGGCCCTGCTGGTGCTGCTGCTGCTATTTATGCCGCTCGTAAAGGGATAAACACAGGCATAGTTGCCGACCGATTTGGTGGTCAAGTCAGTGACACCATGGCGATCGAGAATTTTATATCAGTATCGCAAACTACAGGTCCCAAATTAGTTGCCAGTCTTGAAGCGCATGTTAGTGACTACGAGGTTGATATTATGAATAACAACCAAGCCAAACGCGTATCGAAAAATAGTGAAACCGGCTTAATCGAGATTGAACTTGAAAATGGCGCTACCTTAAGCAGTAAGGCGGTTGTATTAGCCACTGGTGCCCGCTGGCGTGAAATGAATGTGCCAGGCGAACAGCAATATCGTGGGAAAGGCGTGGCGTATTGTCCCCACTGTGATGGCCCATTGTTTAAAGGAAAACCGGTGGCTGTCATTGGTGGCGGTAACTCAGGCATTGAGGCAGCGATTGATTTAGCCGGGATCGTCGAACATGTCACGGTGCTTGAATTCGCCCCGAGCCTGCGTGCCGATGATGTTTTAGTTAAAAAAGCCAATTCGCTTAACAATATCACTATTATTACCAACGCCCAGACCAGTGAAGTGGTTGGCGACGGTAAACGCGTTACAGGGCTAACCTATACTGACCGCCTCAGCGGTGACAGCCACCCGTTACCCTTAGCCGGGATCTTCGTGCAAATAGGTTTAATGCCCAACAGTGAATTTTTACAAGGTGATATTGAGTTAAGCAATCGCGGTGAAATTATTACGGGGCCACGAGGTGAAACGTCAATCGACGGAATATTTGCCGCGGGTGACGTCACAGACAGCCCATATAAACAAATTATTATTGCGATGGGCAGTGGCGCTAATGCCGCGCTCGGCGCTTTTGACTACCTAATTCGCCAATAAATCATCCAAAACGATGAAGCGTTAATCGATGCTTCATCGCGCAAATGTCTCTATCATGTTAAAAACTGCTGCCAAAATGTACAAGCTAGCAGTTATTTGTTATTTTTTAATGCGAACAGCTCGTAAATGTAGATACTTTGTTATTTATTTTATATGATTGGCCGCTCGAAAATACAAGCTCAATTTGAGTGCTGACGGAGTTCCATGCAAGCTATTTTGAAAAATTTAAAAATTAAGGCAAAACTTAATTTTATTGTCGCCGTAGCAGTACTGGCAATAATCGCTATTCAAGCTATTTCCCTTAATCAACTATGGACTGATTTACAACAACGTAAATACGATGAGCTCGCAAATATCACTGATACCGCCCATTCGATTATTGATAATCAACGACAGTTGGTAAATCAAGGTCTAAAAACCACCCCACAAGCACAGCAAGATGCAAAAGCGCTAATCCATGCGATGCGATACGGCAACAACGAATACTTTTTCATTCTCGACAGCAACTACAAAATATTAATGCATCCATTAAAACCCGCGTTAAATGACACAGTACAAAGAAACTTTACTGATAGCAATGGAGTTAAATTATTTCAATTATTAGTTGATAATTCAGTTCGCAACGGCACTGCTATTGTCGACTATATGTGGCCACGTGCAGGATCTAATCAACCAGTTACTAAAACATCTGTCGCTAAGTATTTACCAGAGTGGCAATGGGTTATCGCCACAGGTGTTTATACCGACGATCTTAGTGCTGCATTAGTTGAACAAATCTGGGCTAAAGTACAATCAACTATCGCAGTGATTTTCTTGACGATTTTTGTTGCCTATCAGTGTGCTCGTTCAATTATAAAACCCGTTGAAAAACTTAAACAAAGCATGATCGCCGTGTCTAAAACTCGAGACCTGACATTAAGGGTTAATTTAGATACTCAGGATGAGTTAAGTGATATGAGCAACGCCTTTGACCAAATGTTAGAGAGCTTTGAACAAATCCTTGCCGAGCTCAATGTTGCATCATCGCAGGTGTCAGCGACCTCAGTTGAGTTATCGGCTACTACCTCCGATACACTGATTGGCATGGAGCACCAAAAAGATGAAACTCGTCTGGTCGCAAGTGCGATGACCCAAATGTCAGCAACGGTAACCGAAGTAGCCGATAACATCGGTGTCGCCGCGACAGCGTCACAAGGCGCGTCACAGGCCACTAAACAGGGCCAATTAATCGTTGAGCAATCACTGGAATCAGTGTCAGATTTAAATAACAAACTGCAACAAGCCGAGCAGTTAACCCAAAATCTTGAGCAACAGAGCAGTTCTATATCTACTATTGTCGAAGTAATATCTGCAATCGCTGAGCAAACAAACTTGCTGGCACTTAATGCCGCAATTGAAGCGGCCCGTGCTGGCGAACAAGGTCGCGGTTTTGCAGTAGTGGCCGATGAAGTACGTAACCTGTCATCGCGAACGCATCAGTCAACCAATGAGATATCTGAGGTGATTAGTAACCTTCAGGCAGGATCGCTAGCGGCAGCACAAGCAATGAAAGAAAGTAAACTGGCCGCTCAAAAAGTTGAAACTCAGTCGTCAAGTGTGCAAGAAGCATTACGCGCCATCGGGCTGGCAGTAGAAAAAATTGACTCAATGACCAGTCAAATTGCCAGTGCTTCTGCGCAGCAATCGTCAGTCGCTAAAGTGATCAATCAAAATATCATCAACATTAATAATATTTCACAGCAAAGTGCTGCAGGTTCAATCCAGGTTGATTGTGCGAGTACCGAGCTAGCTAGCCTGTCTAATCACCTTCAGGAAATAGCGCAACGTTTTACGCTTAGTACAACGCCGAAAATAGGATACTAAGCTACAGGCATTAGCTATTAAGTCAGGGGTTAATTAATCAATAAGCCTAGCTCTGCGAGCTAGGCTTATTGCGTTTTATAAACATATATTTGTTAGTTAAGCTTATTCTCGTTAGCTAAACATCGAAATAACTAATAACAGCAGTAACACGGTACTAACCCCCTGCCAAAAGCGCACCGGATCACGTTCAATCAAGGGTAATTTACGCACCTTAGCCTGCGTACCTATCGGCCCATTAAGGCCCGCGATAAACTCTGAATAGTTAGCATAACGATTTTTAGGATTAGCTGCTAACGCCTTTGATAACACCAAATCTAACCAATCAGGTAAATCATTACGGTGCGTGGTTATCGGCCGATATCGCCATAAATTATACTGTGCCGGCGCTTGTTGTGGCTGACTAAGTTCCTTATAAGGTAATTGCCCGGTCAATAACTGATAGACTAAAACCGCCAGCGAATATAAATCTGACTGGTGGTTATGCATCGCCCCTAGAAATAACTCAGGCGCGGTAAAGTTTAAGGTGCCTTTAGGCAACGCCGATGCTCTGGCCAGTTCAAGCGCCCCAATCTCGCAGCTGCCAAAATCTATCAATTTGATTCGGCCATCGCTATCAATCATAAAATTATCGGCTTTAATATCACAATGCACCACATCGTGGCGTTGTAATACTCGTAACGATTTGACCAGTTGCGCGACAATATCACGCACCTTAGCCAAAGCTGGTTTAGGGTTGTCAGCACTCCAAGCGGCTAATGTTTGGCCTTGAATATATTCACACGCATGATAAATAAATTGGCTCGGCGGTGTCAGATATATTTTCATCACCGCCGGGTGGTCTAGTTTTTGGCCAATCCAGCCTTCTTTGACAAAATCAGTTAAATACTGCTCGTCTTCACTAAAATTGACCGACGGCGCTTTAATCACGACCAATCGTTGCTCGGTTAAGTCTTTAGCCAAATAGACGTGGGAACGGGTCGATTGTTCAAGCACATCAATTATTTCAAAATGATCGAGCTTAGCACCAGTAGGTAATGGTGGTGGAATAACTTGCTGCTTGCGGGCAAAAATTAATTGCTCAAAAGCCTGAGCGGGCAATTGTTCAATTCTAATCAGCAAGCACGTTAGGTTGTCTAAAGAGCCTTGCTGCGCCGCAAGTACCGTAATGGCGGTGCTCGCTTGTTCTAAATCTTGATGATCACTTAGCAGCTGCCTAACCTGTTGCGGTTTAACAAACTGATGCACGCCATCACAACTTAGCATCAATACATCACCCACCTCTAATAGCGTTGACGAGGCATCAACTTCAACATGGGTACCAGCACCAATCGCCCGATTAAGCATCCCGGCAGGAGTAGAATGTTCGGCGGTTAACACTTGATAACCGTCTTGATTAATTTTAGCAATTTGACAATCGCCGACATGAAATAGCTGGGCGCGATTACCTTTGAGGATCAAGGCTGAAAAAGTACTAAACCACTCTTGTGATTCGCCTGTCTCATCACTGATTAAAAGTCGTGAATACAGCCAATGATTTAGCGAAGAAATAACCTTTGCAGCGGCTTTGCTTACCGACCAACTGTCAGGAGTAGCCAAATATTCTTCAATAAAATGGCACACACTCATTTGACTGGCTTTCGCCGCGTAATTAGCACTAGAAACACCATCGGCAATCACCGCAACATGGCCTTTGAGTTCTAGCTCAAGTCCACGGTTTATTTTAAGCGCAAACGCGTCTTGGTTCTCATCTTTAGCCCCAGCAGTAGAGTAACCACCAGCACTAATCACTAAACTATCTTTTGATTTATCAATATTTGCCATGTTAGATGCACTTCGCTGTAACAGTTTTTAATAAAGTAACTTAAGCAATTTATTACAATATATCATTGCTCGCAAAAGAAAATGACACGCCAGCAAGGCGTGTCATAAAGTCAGACTGAATATGATGGTACCAATAAAAGTTTAATCAACTTTAATCAATTCCACGGTACCATCAGGTAAAATCTCAGCCATGTTCCCCTTAGGTTCCTGCATGAAAAATAACATCATTAGTCCAACAAAGGCACTAATTGCAATCACCCAGAAAAAGAACGAATAACTAACAAATGACAGCACAGTTAAGTAACAAACAGCGCCAACATTACCATAAGCCCCCGTCATTCCGGCAATTTGGCCCGTTAAACGTCGCTTAATTAATGGCACCGCGGCAAAAACGGCCCCCTCGCCGGCTTGCACGAAGAACGAACAACTCATCGCCGCAACCACCGCCAAGACTAATGGCCATTCACCGGTAATAGTTGCCATCACTGCATAACCTAAACTTAGGCCAGTGGTTAAGATCATTAAGGTTTTTTTACGACCATATTTATCACTGATCCAACCGCCCAATGGCCGCGATAATAAGTTCATAAAGGCGTAGGTCGATGCCAGTAATCCAGCCAGCACCAAATCTAAACCAAAGGTTTCGGCAAAGAACAACGGTAACATCGATATAACCGCCAACTCACTGCCAAAAGTGGCAAAATACAAAACGTTAAGCACCGCTACCTGTTTAAATGAATACTGGTGCAAAGGTTCAACCGGCGTAGTAAACACACTTTTGTTAACCTGATAGGCGGTATAAACTTCGTAAAAGAACAGTGCAACTAAACCAATATAAATGATTAATGCGCTCGTTTCGCCAATTAAACTAACACCCGACGGTGATAACTTCCAGTTGAGTAAAAACAACGCGCCAAATAGTGGTATCTTCATTAAAATCAATAGGTAAAAATCACCAACACTGGTCACTTCCATCGCTTTAGAGCTTTTTGGTTTAAAGTAAGTTGCGCCAGCTGGCGTATCACGAACACCATAATAAAAGATAAAAGAATAAACAAAACAAATAACGGCCGTGACACCAACCGCCCAGCGCCAACCGTCATCGCCTCCAAAAGCCAGGGCCAATACCGGTAAGATCATCGCTGCTGCGGCAGAACCAAAGTTACCCCAGCCGCCATAAATGCCTTCAGCGGTGCCCAATTGATTGGCCGGAAACCACTCACTCACTAGTCGAATACCAATCACAAATCCTGCGCCGATAAATCCGAGTAAAAATCGGGCGAGCGCCAGTTGTTCAAAAGTATCGGCCAGCGCAAACATTGCACAAGGAATAGAACACAATAACAGTAACAAGCTATATGTTTTACGCGGCCCGTATTGGTCAGTAACCATGCCAATGATTATTCGAGCCGGAATCGTCAACGCGACATTAAGAATTAACAAGGTTTTAATTTGCTCGGAAGTTAATCCTAACGATTGCGCAATCAACCCTAACAACGGTGCATGGTTAAACCACACCAAAAAACTAATAAAAAAAGCAACCCAACTATAATGAAGAATCTTCATATTAGCCGTCAGTGAAAAAAGCCTAAACTTAGAGCTACTCATTATTAACCCTCCCTCAGTTGAACCAGACCATCATTAATACGCGCGGTAAACGTGGCGATTGAAACAGTTTCGTCTTGCTGGCAAAGACCGGTGTTTAAACAAAATTGCTGCTTAAGCAATGGTGAAGCCACAAAATATTGCTCGTCCATTTCTGTTACTAAACCCCGTGATAACACATTAGCTTGGCCAAATGGGTCATAATTGCCAACGGCTTTAATTTCACTAATACCGCCCAACTGTGCTGAGTTCAAGTGGAATAAGGCAACCTGCTTGCCTTGGTGCTCGGCACAAATACCGGTGTTTTTAGGAATATCGCTTAAGCGACAAACATCAATCCACGTTGTTAAATCTGTCATGTTATTCTCCTAAAATTATAATTGTGTTGCGAGCTGATACTTGTCTGCTGGGGTTATTTGTTGACGTACGGTGGTGAAAATAACGTTATCGTCGGCTTTATCACTATTGATAAAGTGATTAAAACGTTTAAGTTTTTGCGGATCTGCCAGGGTCGTTTTCCATTCACATTGGTAGGTATCTACCAAATGGTCCATCTGGGCTAACAGCTCATCATTGATCGCAAGTTTGTCTTCAATAACCACTTTTTTAAGATACTCGAGTCCACCTTCAAGGTTTTCCATCCAGACCGACGTACGTTGCAGGCGATCTGCCGTGCGCACATAAAACATCAAGATAATGTCGATATAGCGAAGCAGTGTTGCATCGTCGATATCACTGGCAAATAAATCAGCATGGCGTGGACGCATACCGCCATTACCACAAACATATAAATTCCAGCCATTATCGGTTGCTATTACCCCAAAATCTTTGCTTTGGGCTTCGGCACATTCTCGGGCACAGCCCGACACCGCCATTTTGACTTTATGTGGCGAGCGGACTCCGCGATAACGCTGCTCAATCAAGATGGCCATCGCGGTGCTGTCTTGCACCCCATAACGACACCAGCTATTACCAACACACGATTTTACCGTTCGTAAAGCCTTGCCATAGGCATGACCTGTTTCCAGACCAGCATCGACCATCTTCTGCCAAATGGGTGGTAGCTGATGCAATTGAGCGCCGAATAAGTCAATGCGTTGACCACCGGTTATTTTGGTATAAAGGTTATATTCTTTGGCGATTTCACCAATTAAAATCAAATGATCTGGAGTGATTTCACCACCGGGGATCCGCGGAACAATTGAATAAGTACCATCTTTTTGCATGTTAGCAAGAAAGTTATCATTGGTGTCTTGCAGCGCAACAAGCTCATTGTCTAACACATGGTCATTCCACAACGATGCCAACATAGAGCCAATCGCTGGTTTACAAATTTCACAGCCGTCGCCGCTACCACATTCAGCCACTAGCGCGTCGAAACTGCGAATTTGTTTCACCCGCATAATGTCAAATAATTCGGTACGTGAATAAGCGAAATGACGACAGATATCATTGTCGACACTAACCCCTAATTTAGTCAACTCGCTATTAAGCACTTGAGTAACTAACGGCACACAACCACCACAGCCCGTTCCTGCGCCGGTACATGATTTAATTGCCGCAATGTCTTGCGCGCCACCAGCAACTGCATCGCATAATGCTTGCTTGCTCACGTCATAACATGAACAAATTTGCGCGGCAGGAGGTAAGGCATCGATACCCGCACCAGCACTGCTCATTTCGCCGTCCATTTCAGGCAGTAATAAATACTCTGGTGGGTGAGTTAATTCAATTGCGTTCAATGCCAGCTGTAACCACTGACCGTAATCACTGCTATCACCGACTAATACAGCGCCTAACAATATTTTTCCGTCGCTGTTCATCACTATTTTTTTGTAAACACCGGTTGCAGAGTCAATAAAACTGTAGCTTTGTGAATCGGGTGTATTACCGTGAGCATCGCCAATACTGGCCACTTCAACTCCAAGCAATTTAAGCTTGGTGCTCATATCTGCACCCGTAAACAACTTTTCACCACCAGTTAAGTGACTAACCGCCGCTTTGGCCATCGCATAACCTGGTGCGATTAAGCCAAATATTTTATTGTCCCATAACGCACATTCGCCGATCGCATAAATGTCAGGATCACTGGTTAAACACTGGTCGTTAATGGCAATACCGCCGCGCTCACCTAGCGCTAGGTCACTTTGACGCGCTAATTGATCTTGTGGTCTGATCCCCGCTGAAAATACAATGGTGTCTGTTTCTAAAAAAGAACCATCGGCAAAATTCATTCGGTAACGGCACTCTTCACCTGCAACGATTTCTTTGGTATTTTTTTCGGTGTGAACATTAACACCTAAGTCTTCAATCTTTTGGCGTAATAAAGCACCGCCACCTTGATCTAACTGCACTGCCATTAAACGCGGAGCAAATTCAACAACATGGGTTTCAAGTCCCAATTGCTTGATGGCATTGGCCGCTTCAAGTCCGAGCAAACCACCACCAATTACCACGCCCACCTTCGACGTTGTTGCTGACTCGGCAATGCGATCTAAATCATCAAGAGTACGATAAACATGAATATGTGGCTGATCTTTACCTGGAACCGGTGGTACAAAAGGAAACGAGCCGGTCGACAAAACTAACTTGTCGTAACCAATGCTATCACCACTGGCGGTCGTTATTGTCTTGTTGGCGCGGTCAACAGCTGTTACCTGCTGATTAACATGATATTCAACACCTTGAGCGTCATAAGCATCTGGTGTTGTTAGCGCTAAATCATCAGCGGTATTGCCAGTATAATAACTGGTTAACATCACGCGATCATAAGCAAGACGACTTTCCTCAGCAAAAGTCACTACTTGGTATTGCTCACCATAATTTGTCACTAACTGATCAATAAAATGATGGCCAACCATGCCGTTACCGACTACAACTATTTTTTGCTTTTTCATATTGCTCACCAACTTAGATTTATAATTTTATTACCTAAGTAATGGCAACTTTGATACCAGCTCGCTAAAATCTCACGAAATACATTGCAAGCAACTGATTTTTATCTAGTTAATACGTGGCGCACAACTGATTTATGCCCTGTAGTGTTCGGTTACCAATATGCTGATGCCCAACAATAACCCAAGCCATGCACTGTAGAGGGGCACAAAAAAAAGCCTGCGTATACATTACACGCAGGCCATTCAGTATTGTTTAAGCAACAGTTGGCATGCTGCCAAGTTAAAAATTTATAAAAAATATCTCTTTCGAGTCTCTGGTGGCTAATTAGAGTGAAATTAACTATTACAAACAATTACCATTATTGTTGTTGCCGTTCTTTTTGACCATTAGGTAATGTTTATCCAGTGACACACGCCGATTCTATCAATAATGATATATCACCAATACAGCTGCCACAGCCGCCGCCTGCACCGGTGGCAGCACGGATTTGTGCCACGGTTAAATCACCTGATTCTAACGCGTTAGTAATTTGTCCAACGGGAATATTTAAACACTGACAAAAGGTTTTTTGTTGCTGCTGCTGCTTAACATCACCAGAGATAAAACGGCGCTTGGCTTCGTTATCATCCGTTGTTTGGTAAAATTGACTAAGCCAGCCATTAGGTAACTGACCTTTTGTCTCTGCCACCACGACACCAGCCGCTAGCTGACCAGCGATCAAATAAGATTGGCGATAATATTGTTTGCTAGGATCGCTCGCACTTAATCGTTCAAATGATTCAAACTGATGATTAGCTAATACTATGGTATTTAATCGCTGGTATAACAGCTCGGGTTGTTCAGCGCTGGCCAAATGATAGCAATAACCGCCCTTTATCCGTTGCTCAACTTGGTATTGGGCAATATCTAAGCTTAGTGGCTGCTTTACGATAATCATCGCTTCGCTATTAACCGACAGCGGCTCAATATCAACCTTTGAATGCTTAAATGCCGGCTGGCCAGAAATTGGATCATAAACAGGTTTAACCAGTTTGCCAACACCACCTTGATTACTGTTGCTGTGCGACCAGTGGATCGGGATAAATAGATCGCCACGCCGTTGCATGGTGCTGATATTGGTTCGGACGATTAGCTTGCCTTGGTCGCTAGTTAACACCACCAATTGCTGATCAACAATGCCGCGCAATTTAGCATCATCACTATGCATATCGACCAGGGGTTCAGGGTGGTGATTGGTTAAAATAGCCGTTTTACCGGTTCGGGTTTGGGTATGCCATTGATCGCGATTCCGACCCGTGTTGAGGGTAAACTCCCTTGGGCTGATTTGAATTGACCCTGCTGACACATTAACTAGCCTAACTTTTTTATTCGCAGTGAAATAACGGTTATCACTAAAAAGTAATTGGTCACTGACCACCAAAGGCTGCCCTTGTGGCTGCGGCCATTGCCGTGGCATAAAATTGTCATATTGAGCTTGGGTTAAGTGACTAAAGGCGGAAATGTCAAACGCACGCGAACCGCTATTTTCCAGCCCCGATAATCTAGCATGCTCAGTAAAAATATCTCGGGCACTGGTGTAATCAAACTGACTGGCAAAACCCATCCGCTGGGCAACCTGAGAGATTATCCACCAATCGGCTTTGGCACGACCAAAAGGCGCTAAAAATCGACGCTGACGAGAAATACGGCGCTCAGAATTGGTCACGGTGCCTGATTTTTCGCCCCAGGTCTGAGCCGGTAAAATAACATCGGCCAGCGCTAATGTATCGTTGCTCGCGACACAATCGCTAACAATCACCAAGGGACATTTTTCAAGCGCTTGACGCACTTTGTTTTGATCAGGCAAGCTTACTAAGGGATTAGTCGCCATAATCCAAATGGCTTTAATTTTTCCAGCGTCAATTGCGTCAAACAACTCAATCGCTTTAAGGCCAGGTTTAGTCGCTAAGTTTTTAGTCTGCCAAAAATCACTTAACGGTTGCAACAATTCAGTATCGTCAAATTCAATGTGGCCCGCCAAAGTATTAGCCAACGCCCCAACTTCACGACCGCCCATTGCATTTGGCTGACCGGTTATCGAAAAGGGACCACAACCTATTTTTCCTATTTTGCCACTGGCCACATGACAGTTGATGATCGCGTTGGTTTGATCTGTACCTTGCTGCGACTGATTAATGCCCTGTGAAAACAACGTCACTACCCGTTCACTTTGGGCGAACCATTGAAAAAATTGCGCAATATCAGCATCAGCCAAGCCTATTTCGTTTAATCGTAAGTAATCGTCGCTGGCACTGCTCAGCACGTTATTAAGCGCATCAATTTGATCAGCGGTTTCAAAACTTGGGTCAATCAATTGCTGCTGATTCAAATAGTGCAGTAACGAATTAAACAAGATCAAATCACCACCGGGGCTTATCGGTAAGTGCAAATCGGCTAATTCTTTGGAAGCTGTTATCCGTGGATCTATCACTACTATTCTAAGCTCAGGTCGGCGCTGTTTTTCGTCGCGAATACGCTGGTAAATAACCGGATGGCACCACGCAAGGTTCGAGCCCGTTATGACAATTAAATCGGCCTTGGTAATATCGGAATAACTCATTGGCACAATGTCTTCACCAAAGGCCCGTTTATGCCCCGCTACCGCTGACGACATGCATAACCGCGAGTTCGTATCAATGTTACCTGTACCAATAAAACCTTTCATCAGTTTATTGGCGACATAATAATCTTCGGTTAAAAGCTGGCCCGAGACATAAAAAGCGACCGAGTCTTTACCGTGTTCACTAATGGTTTGATTTAGTTTGCTCGCAACATAATCTAACGCCCGTGGCCATGACTGCGGTGACTTATTTATCTGTGGTAAATCAAGTCTATTATGATTATCGAGCGTATCACCGAGGTTTTTACCTTTAATACACAGTTTGCCGAAGTTGGCTGGATGATATTTATCACCACTGATCATCGCCTTGCCGTTATTGGATGTAATGTCAATACCACAGCCAACACCACAATAAGGACAAGTAGTTTTAATGGGCTGTGAACTGTCGTTTAAACTATCGACTAAAATCGGCGCTGCTGGTTGGCTTTGATTAGGCACAAAGATCCCTCATGAACAAAAAGATAACTAATGTGAGAGGTTGCAATGGTTAAGCCAACTAACAGGATTACGTATCCTTCTGTTTTATAACACTTTAAATAAAACATCAAAAATAAAAAAAACTACACGCACAATAATAGTGCGTGCTTTAATAAAGAATTGGGCAATAACAGCAAGTATTACTGTAGCCAGATATCGCAATCGCTATAATTGACTAACACGAAAAGAGTGCTATGGCCTACTATATGCATGTAAATTATTAATCACTAGTTACAACAATTTTTTGTCGGTATATTTGGATAATCTTATGAAATTTAAATCTTCACATTTAGCTTTTTTAGCGGCAATACAACTAACGGGTTGTAGTTCATTATTTATCTCTGACGAGAACATTTGCTTTAATGATAACGGCAAAGCTATAAACTGTGCTGACTTATCAAATAATACCACGGTACAGCCTGCCGATATGAACCCGGCTAACGTAACGAACCTGCCAGAAGTTAAGTCGATGCAAGATCCCAGCCTATTTCAATCAACTATTAATTTTCAACTGGTCAATGAATACATCGAACAAATGACCACAAGTATGAAACGCAGTATCGCTGACATAGACCTTGGCTCTGGCATTGCCGTCACCCCTTTTATCAATCTAAGTTCAGGCATGAAAGACACGAGTCTTTTAGGAAATCATATTAGTGAATATTTTATCAATGAACTAAGAAATTCTGGATTACCGGTCAGTGATTATAAAGTCAAAGGTATAATCCAAGGTACAACACACGGCACTTTGATGATGACTGATGAGCTGGCGATGTTAAAGAAAAATAAACATGTCGGTTATGTCTTAACTGGCACACTGATCAAACATGCGCGCGGTACGATGGTTAACGCCAGAATTGTTTCAGTTGATAGCAATGTCGTCATTGCTTCAAGCAGCAGGCTCATTCCAAAAATTGTAACGGCAAGGTTTAACTAATCCACGACAACAAAACAAATAGTGTTCCGAGCTAGTCGCAGCACCGATTATATTTATGAGCTTACTGCTCGCTTGGTCGCTGTGCTTTAAGCTGATGTGCCAAGTGTTCAATATAACATGGGGCAACATCTGACAAAGGATAACTTACTTCTCGCGATGTTTTAACAAAATACAATGCTGACTGATCGTTAAATAAATGCCCTGCTTGTGGCGAATGTTTCATGCCATCAACGATCACACTAGCCTGACCTTTGACTGCTAATGTCACTTGTTTTTTTGCGAATGATTTAACAAAACCAAAGCTGTTATCGGAATAGGTACAAGCTATTGAACCGACATTAAGTTGATTTTGTTTTGCAAGTTGCCAGCTTGTTTGTTTCGTTAGTGAATCGGCTAACGCACGTTTATCATTGGCTAATAAGCTATCGATAAGTAACTTGTCTGGTGTTTGCACACTGCTCACTAACACCAGTTCTTCAAGATCCCAATCATCGTTTGGCTTATCACCCTCAGTTTGCCAAACTGCATTTGATTGGATAGCCTCGTCTTTCCAAGCTGCATTGGGCTTGATAATCTCCTGCTCAGATGTCGACCAACGGCTAGACTCACTAGTAACTTCAGCAATCTCCTTGCTTTCTGAGTGACCGTTTCCCTCGTTATTAATATCGACATTTTTTTGCTGAAGAAGTGGCGAACGAAAACCACTTTGCGCAAAAGCCAGCAATTTATCTTGGCTAAGGTCGCGCTCAAAGTTATCGAGAAACTCTGATAACGAGTTATATACTCGGTCCTGATTTAACATCCAGCTTAGGTATTTATCTAAAATGTCTGGGGAGCTCGCACGGTAATGAGCTAGTTTATGATTTAACTGAACTAACCGACCATAAAATTCAAAAAAAGCACCTTCATTGCTGAGAAAAAAGTGAGTCAATTGGGTTTCTGGAGTAGCGAACTTGGCATTATACAGACTTAATTTTTTACACTCGGTGCCACACGCAAACTTTGTTTCCAACTTAGGTGACAATAAATCAACCTCAGTATGATCCGCACTACGGTTTAATTGTACCTTAACGATTTTATAAGTGATTTGTGGGCCATTTTGTATTATTTGCACCCCCGTGGTCACGGTAAAACCCAAATAGGCTAACTCGTTACCAGCATAACGTGCCAGTTCTTGCCATTTTATGATTTCTTTAGCGTGTTTTTTACCAATATTAGAAATTGATGATTGGCAACCAAGCATTAATAAACTTAGCAGCACACAAATATATTTAATACCAACGCTCTTTAAGGAACCACCGCCCATTTGATGGCACCCTCCATCTCAATTAAATGTGTCGTGTTAGGACTAAACTGATTCGATATAATAATTTGACCACCAAATTTAATAACAACCCTGCCTAAATTACCACTACTGACTACGTGCTTTTGACCAGGGATAATAGTTACATCGTCGATATCTGATGTTATTTTTCCAACGGGGGTAAAAGTAAAACCATCACCATTTACTGGGTGACGCGTGTTTACCTGAATCTCAATGTTAGTATTGGTAGGGGCGATAATACGATAATGTGCAATGGAACCTTTAGTGCTGCTAATGCACATTTGCGAGCCTAATAAATCAGTTACTTCCCCACTAGCAACGTTCATTTCGCAACTACCTGTAGTCGGCAAAAATTGAGAAAAGTCTAACTCACTTACCACCACCATATATGGATCAGCCAAGGCAACTGGAGAAAACAAACCAGCGATTAAGATAAAGATATAGTGGTTAAATTTCATTACTTTTCTCATTGTTTAATTACTCAAAATAATGTCGCGATACTTTGTCGCATCAACAGGTAAACCGGCTTGATTTGCCAATTGTATGTGTTGATACACCGCAGCCTTATCTTGAAATACTTGACTGGTGACACAGTAATAAGTGATACCCTTTATAATCTTGCTTACGACATGAAGCCGGCCAATATTGGTCGTGTTTTGCATAAACCTTGACGCATTGCTTAACTCCTTAAATGCGGCAAATTGCGCGACATAACCTGATGATAGGTCTAGTTTTTCAGGCGTATTTGGTTGAGATAAAGTCGTATTAACGGCAACCTGTTTAGGCGCATTAATTATAGGGTTAACGAGCGCTTGGGCTGGTTTTTTAACTTTACCACCGGTTATTATGTCCGCTTTATATTGCGACGGTGCAATAGTTAATGGCTCTGTTGTAACCGGAACCTGTAGTTTGGTGCTATCGGCATTAACGTCACGAGCAGGTGCCAATTTTACAACGGGTTTTCTCGCCTGGTTCGTGGTCTTCGCCAGCCCTAAATGAGTTTGTTGCGCAGTCGCTACTGCACTGTTTAACTGTTCTCTTAACTCACGTCGTTGTTGCTCGGTGACTTGCATCCGAATTCTTTTAAACTTGCCAAGGTGTAACGAGTCAGTTGAATAAGGTGCTTTAATCGCGCCCTTAGGGGGTAAATGAATAAGCTTATCGTTGTCGCTTTCAAGTAATGGAATGTAGTTATTGTCATCTAACATCACCTTTTCTAATAAATTAGCGCCGATATTACCCGTTTCACTACGTGCTAATACAATGTTAGGTAATACCACAAAACCACCCTTTAGCGGACTATCAAATTCAAAGCCACTGATGTCGGCTTGCAGACCTTTCTCTTTTAAAAACTGCGGCTCAATATAAACGTGATATTTACCAGGCAGAAGGCCTTCAAATGTCACATAACCATCATAATCACTTTCGCCTTGATATTCATCACCGGTTGATTTATTGCTCACGACCAATGGCACGTTACGTAAGCTCGACGTTTGTCCTACATTGTTAAGCACAATAAAAAACTCTAATTCGGTTGTCAGATAAAACGGTAGGTTGATTTTTTGAACCGAACCAGGGTGACTATAAATCAAATAATCATTATTTAGTGTGCTTGCTCCTGCGTCCCAGCTTGTCCTTAATGCTGTCACGCCATTGCTTGCGCCAAACAATCGCGCGCGACCATCTTCATTGGTTTTTACATCCTGCCACTGTTTTTTACCAGAAAATTCCACGTTTGCTAAATCATAATCTAAAATATCGGGAATACCATTTAACTGGCGATCCAAATAAGTATGAACATCTAAGGTACCTGCTGATCTCATACTTTTATTACTAAATATCATCGAATTGTTAAAGTAATCGTAGCCAAAATTAAGCGAGATACCAGCAGTCACCCGCCAATTATCTGAAGCATTATAATTTGTTCGTAATGTGAATTGATGCGTCGGTGCCAGTACTAACAAGTTATAACCGAGCGACCAATTGTTGTCTTTAAAAAAAGAACTATTGGCGGCGGTAAATGCATGCCTATTACCTGAATTATCTTGGAAGTTATACGACAAGCTTGCTCGTATCGATTCCGACTGAATACCTTTGTCATCTTGAAGATCATAGGGTATTGAGCTGACAAAACGCACGTGTTTATTGACCCGCCCCGTTAAACTTAAACTACCAGTCAGGCTGTCGTCATCATTTTCACTGTCACGATAAGCAATCGTGTTTGCCAAATGGATATATTTAAAATTGGCACTTATTCTATGGCGAGCACTCGACGTGCGATCATGACCTAAATCCTGATATTCATAATAAAAGTTATTACCCAATGAGCCGATAACGATATTATAATTTGCCAACCAAGAAGACGTTTTTAGATCATCAGCTCCTGTGACTTCTTGAGCGCGGGATTGATATTGGAACGTAAAATTATCTCTATTGGTAAACGAAGTCGCGATGCTGGTTACCTGCTCAAAACTTTGTTCATTTATCGCCAAATGATTTTCGAAAAACCAACCAGGCAGCGTCAGTTGATTTTTTAGTACGTAGGACTGTGTGCTGTTCGAGTTATTGGTATTGTGAATATCCTGAACTCGAATTGTGGCCCCGAGCTGCCAGTTATCTAACAATCCGATATTAAAATTAGCAGCCATGTCATCGATATTAAATTCAGACAAATCGATATCTAATAACGAACTGTCTTGCTCAATAAATGACATACCAAAAGACGTATCTCCTTGCGCTAACGAATTTTTACGAACACTAACTCGTTCATAAATGGTCTCTTGTTCACCATAGGGGCCATAGAGAACAATTTTAAATACGTTAGCACCATAATGCAGTTCCATATCATTAAATTCTATTAAGCCATCATTGGGCACAACTCTACTTTCAAGAAAAACGCTATTATGGTAAATATCTATTTCCCAGCCAGGTTTGGCCGTTTTAGTAAAACTTGTTGTCATGTTCTGGTGTTGATGTTCAGCATTATTGGCTGATAACTTGATGCCTAAACCTCGAGTACTACCCGATGTTAAACTCGATTTATTGAGCCACACATCACCAAAGGTATATTTGTCCCAAATCCCTAAAATTTTATCGCCAGGGTATTGAGGATAACGAGTGAATTCGATGTGAGAGTCTGTTTGTTCTTTTTCATGTGTTATCGTGATATTGCTGGAATGATATGCCAAATCTGAAACGGTTTGCAAAACCCCCCGAAGGTTGTTATTTGAATTATCGGCTTGGTATTCAAGGTCTAAAAAGCCGGTTGGCACTGTCGCTAGACGATATTTATCGGGTACCGTAATCACTCCAATATGACTATTCGAATTCTTATTTTGATCTTCAAGTATATAGTTATTTAATCGCCGTTGCTTTTTTTGCTTATTAACTATTTTGTATGGAAAATCTGTTGCATGGCCAGATAAGTCGAGGGTAAGTGAATTTGTATTGAGGCTCATTGTTGTCGAAAATAACTGCTCTAAGACTTGTGACTCTATAAAATAAAAACTACCATCATGAAACCATTGGCCCTGATTATCGGCTTGTTTAGTCAATAGCAGCTCGGTTGATTTTCCGTCAAAGTCTACTGATAACGCATTACCAATCAATGAGTATTTAATGCGTAATCCTTCAAATAACGGGGTTAAAGCAATATACAACTTTTGTTGGTGCCGATAAGCATCGACCGATGTGCTGGTTTTTTTCTTATAATCGGAAATATCAAGAATGTAAAATTCTGATTCATCAATATTAATTCCCTCTAACTGGGTTAATGACCGACTAAATACATACGTGCTAAAACACAAAAAAAACAGTAAAAAACTAATACGTAACACCATACTCAACCCCATCTTTTGACCGTTAATTCACTTGCTGTGTTATTAATAAGTTACCACCAAACTTAGGATTTTCTCTAAAGCGAATATATAAAGCAGAGGTTACATTTTTAGTAATAGGTAATATCACGTGTTTGCGTGGGCTTTCCCAATAAATAGACATATCTTTTTTAACGGCTATTATTTCACCTGATTTTTTTTCAACTAACTCCAAGTCGCCGGTAATGGCACGATTCCCGGTAATACTCATGGTCACTTCCACTTGTTGCGTCGTTAGTTTAACTGATTCAAACGCAGCGCTGGCCTTTAAGTTACCAGTGTGAACAATAAGGGGCACGTTAAGTACCAGTGACGGTTTTATCGAGACCATCTTAGCCTTGCCGTCGGCGGTATCACCGTTATCGGTTTGACACCTTATTGAAAACAGCCCTTTGTATTCACCATTATTTAAACCAGGACGACGGCGAAATGACAGTTTAATATTTTGATGCTGGTTAGGACCAAGCTCGAAGCGTCTTGGCGCAAAGCGAACCAATTTAGTAGCGCTATTAGCGATCGTTTTCCCTTTAGGAGCCGGATGTATGATACTGTTATCACTAATTACAGCATCTTTAAGACTTAGATTACAACTCTGAGTCTTGTTTTCTATATTAACGACATATATTGCGGCACTTTTAGTTTGTGGTGCTAAATATAAGCGCTTAGTACTAATAGACACAGCATTAACATTTAATGTATTTAACATAAAACCAATCATAGATAGCGTGGGTAATAATTTTCTCATTAAACGATTCATTTCCCAATTCCTTGCACGGTCAACTCAAAGTGGCGATTGCCACCATACTGGTCGTTTTCTTCTAATACCAATTTGATTTCTTTATCATGAAACTCTTCTAAATCAAAGGTAAAGTCCTTATATACCATGTCGGGATATATCGCAACATTTCGCTGTAATGTCAGCAACTTAGTCCCATCTAAAGCCATTACATAAATATCCCCCATAAAAGAACGGTTACCGCTGTGTTGCACCCGAAAAGTAATCGCGCTGTTAACGCGTTTAATCTTGCTAAAAGTCAGGTTTAAGCTCATTTTACTCAAGGGTGCAGTTCGGATAACCAAAGGGATTTGATGATGGATCGACGGTGTTAAAGTTAATCCAACTTGGGTCTGTACTTTTTTCAGTTTGGTGCAAACAAAATAGACATAACTTCGGTGTTCAGCCACTATGTCATTAATTTGACGTCGAAATCTAAAATTAACATATTGATTGGATTTTGGCGCAATAGTAAATTTACGTGGTGAGAATCGCATTCTGGCTATAGTCGATTTCGTGAGTTCTTCTTGCTCGGCCTTTGTTAATTTTATAAGTTGACCGTTTTCTTTGTACTTTCTATAACTTATCGACAGTTCACATTGCTCAGGGAAAACACTGCGATTTTTGACAATAAATTTATCTTTGGTGATTTTAGTATCTAAATAAATACGATAGGTGCCAAATGATGCCGCCTGAACCGTTGTTGCCAGAAAAGATAGCAGCAGACTAATAATTAAACGCTTTTTCATGTTTACCTCTTATAATCTCGTTACTGTATAAGTTACAGTAACGAGATGCAAAAAGTAAACCACTCTATTTATTTTTTACAACTTATTGATATGTAACTTCAACATCAAAGGTTGAGTCGTATGCGTCACCAGCAATCAATGTTGTTTGGTTGGTAATCACACCACCCATAATAAGTCGATTCTGACCAGCTTGTAGAACTGGGCCAATAACCGCTGATGCCGTAGCGGTTCCAAGGGCGTTAGCTACATCAACAAGAGTTGATGTAGTGCCGTCGGGTTCGTATACAACACCAATCGGGTTAAAGGCTATTTCAGTTGCTGCACCTGCTGTTACTGACACTTTAATATCAGCGCTCGCTCCAGATGTAATAGTATAAACTCCTGGCTGGCCGCCTGCAGCTAAAGCACATGTACCTGTTAATGCTCCACCGTCCGGCGTGGTGCCACTAACACCGCTGTCGCCATCAGCAAGTGTCGTACCGTCGGTCGCCGCTACTGACGCTGATAATGTACAAGTTTCAGACTGTGCTAACGTTAGCACCTCGCCAAAATCCATTTGCGTCTCTTCTACAATAGTAATTACTGGCAACGTATCAAACGTAAGGTTAGCGGTAATTTCAACTGCATTGGCACTATAAGTTAGTGGCAGTAATATCAACGGCAGCGCTTTTTTAAAGTGTGTCATAATTCTTTCCTTAATCGTATGTGATAATAACGGCAACAGCTTGCGTAGTAGGTGTACCTTGCGCAATACCTGGTGCGTCTATAGTTAATTCACCAGCTAGGATTAATCGGGTAGTGCCTTCTTCATTATAATCAGTCGCTGTTGCAGGACCTGATGTTTTTTCTGTACCAAAAGCCGCTGCCATCTGAATACCAGTCGCATTACCATCACTATCTAAAGATACACATAAATCGTCAGCAGCTGTACCAAGATATGTCACAACACAGGTTTCGGCCGATGCCCTATAGGTATAACCAGTACCAACAATAGTGGGCACACTAATAGACACCGTATTACTGGCTGAGCCATCTATCTCTATGATCATGGCGCTACCAGTTGCCGTACCGGTTGTATCGTCGATACAGGCGTTACCATGAACAGACCCAAATTCTTCACCTGAGGCATCAACGTCAGTCCCACTCTGATCGGAATCAGTATTAAGATGTAGATCAAGAGCTTCACTTTTACCACGTATGGTACAAGTTTCGTTAATCTGCTGGCCTTTAATCCGCTGACCAAAACTTAAGGTGGTAAAGGTGGCAACAGGTGCTGCTGCGACATCAGGAATGGCGGAGGCCTTGATTGTAAACTCTTCTGCACTAGCAGTGAAGGCATTACCTAGGCCTAATATTAAGCCCCCTGCTAGTAGCGTTTTTTTAAAACTGTGTTTCGGTTGCATAACAACCCTCCTATATATCTCAAATTTAGTAATGTCTTTGAAAGAAAAAATCATTAATTTTTCGTTCATAACAATACTATCGACCTAGTTTTTATTACCTTTAGCTTTTTTTGTTACTTTTTTACTTAAAACAATCAACATTCGAATCAATGTAACTGTGAAATTACCTCAATCTAATATTATAATCGTTTAAATATTGGGTTGACCCCTAATCATGTAATTACTGAACATCATGATAATTATAAAAAAGTCATCTTAGTTACTTTAAACTTGCTTACATTTTGTAACATCCTGTCACCACGCTGTTATTTGTAACTTTTGTTAAGTTATAGATAACAAGTGCTCGACCGATGAAGATAATCTAAAATTTTATCAGTCAAATTTATCCCATTACGCCCAACCACAAGCCTTATCATGTTAATTCAACACTGTCAACACTCGTTGTGGAGTGGTTATTTTGAGAGATACTCATTGCCTTGTAATACATCGACATTTACAGCCTGCCGCGATTCAACCCGCCGTTAAGGGTACCAAGTACTTAGCCTGCGGGCTCGGTACGGTATTACTAATTAACGCCCCTGCGACATCAGCCGGAATAAAACTTTGCGCCGAGGCCACTACAGCTTTTGACTCAATACCGACAACGCGGGCATTCACCAGATAGCCCCCTTGGTGTTTAACCAAGGTGCCTGTCACTATATATCTAATTGGAATATCGCCACTCAATTTGGTGTAATCACGGCTAAGAATAAAATCGCCTTCAGGGGTAATATTGAGCATTTCGCTGACTTTAAAATCGAGTACCGGAATGCCGAATTTGTGAATTTCGTGCATTAAACTTTCTGAAATCTGATTACCCAGCAGACTAGTTTTATCCAGCGCACCGTCAAGCAACACAAAACTGGTGACTGCGACCGGTGTCGATTGATTAACGTATTGTAAGTTTCCAATTAAGTCTTGCATTAGCCCCCGTACGTAATAATTGATGTTTTTAGCGGGAGGCTTTTGATGATGTTGCAGCTTCTCAAGTAGTGCTACTTGCTGCTTAGCCGACATGTTTGGGCTTCGCAGTTGGTATTGCTGTTTAAAACTAAGGCTTGCAGCCAGTGGCGATAATGCATTAGTTCGCTCAACTGATGGCATAGGTACAGCTGATTTTGACTTAAGCGCTGGCGCATTTTGTTGAGTACTCAGCGGAGAAGTATTCAATGCAGCACAACCTGTCATTAAGGTTGCGGACAATATCGCGATCAATTGTGATTTCATCATAATTTCCTATTTCTAGATCTCTATTTTCTGTCTTTTCTATCGTTCAGTCCGGTATAACAGGTTGCCTTTCATTCTGTTGGTCGACGGCTGCCACATACTATTTGCTGGAATATAATCGGTCGCCGCTGCAATGACCTGCTGACTTTGAACATCTATTAAACGCACATTAACTACCAAGCTACTTTCTTGCTCTGCATAGGTACCCGTTAAGAAGTAATCTGCGCCGACTCCCCGTTGCAACTCATTGAGTTGGCGCGATAACATTCTGTCGCTATTAGCTTTTATTTTTATCGTTGCCATCGTTTTAAATTCAACAATGTTTAAACCAACCTGAGTGGCAAAAGTAACAAAACTTTCTTGAATTTGATAACCTATCGGATTGACCACTGGCGAGTTTTTGCCGTCAACACCTAAACGTAGTGCACTCATTGGCAAAAATGTGCCGACTGCAACTGTTCTGCTGGCATCAATTTCTTGAGCGGTGCTAAACAACTGCTTGGCCAGTTGCTCGACGTAATAATGGATAGAGCCTTGTGCAAGCGGTGGTTTCACCTGTGACTTCATGTCGAACTTAGCATTATCAACGTTTTGCTGGCGGATATTATTGGTGCCTAACATCGAGTTAGAGCAGCCACCGACTAACAGCAGCCATGTAAACAGCATGAGCTTTTTCATACTTCACCTAAAATAAGTTACTTTTATTGACACTTACTTTAGGTAAAGCAAGTTTTATGCCAAATAAAACTTAGCTCTACTTTAGGTCACCTATTACACTCAATTTATTAACATGGCTTATTGATGACGCGTTTTGTTACTTTGCTTAATATTCAGTTATTAGGAACGAGGGGAAGGTGAATTTACAGCAAGTGAATTGTTCGAACAGGGCCGCACATAGGTACTAACTCCTTTGCTTCCCCTTAGGTACATCAATAGTTTAAACAATAATAATCTAGTTTAATCGATAGCTGTTCGCGTAAACCTCGCAGGTATCTATATAACATCATTGCTTATAAATTCAATACCATGAAAGTTCATTTCTGGCGAACTTGTATGAATATGCTCATCATGAGCATATTCATAACAAAGCGTTTTAGCGCTTTAATTTCAATCAACAACATTAAATGTTATTTGTAAAAGTCGCTTGTGATTAGTTAAGTCGATTGAAGCAAGCGGTTCATGATTCAATCGTAGACTTGTGATAAGTCAGCACAATCAACGTCTAACGAAAAGATGTAATATTGTTATCAATATACTAATCAGTATGCGGTCAAAACATTACAGAGCGTAAATGATAAATCAAACTTATTGTTTTCGGATTCATTTAAACTAGCGAAACTTATTTAATTAAGACAATTAGTTAAAGGATCGCCACTGCCCACTTGGTTTAATAACTCCCTAAGCTGCTGCGAATAACCCTGTGGCTCAAGCGCCGTTGTTGAAATTACCACCCCACCAAGCTCGGCTGCCTGAACCTTACTGATATCGCTAATCGCCGCTGAACTGGTTGCCACCACCACACAGCGGTGTTTTAACAATTGAGTAATCAGCGCTAGTTTTTCAACGGCCATTTCATCTGACGTTACACCACCAAGCACCAAATAACTTGGCCCGAGTTTTAAAGCTTCGAGTGCCTGATAAATACTATTGACCTTAATTCCTAGCCGCAGTTCCGCGCCTTTAATCGCGGAAAAATCAGCCTGGGAACATTGTGCTAAGGTTAGTTCAATGCCATATGCCGCGTGTTTAATCGCCAATTGCCAGTGCTGCGCGATAAACACCCGCGCTTGATATTGCCGCCCTAGCTTTATGCCCTGAACTACCGCGCGTTCGATTTCTGCTTTGTCATCACTGTAAGCGAGCAAGGTTGTGCTTTTCACACCCAGTTTAAGGATCTCGTTTAGCCATGCCACACTTTTTGCGATGCTATCTGCGACTCTATCTGCAACAATAAAAAGTCCTAAATTAGTGGCACAATCGCTCGATGTTCTCGCTGAGTACACCTGCTTGTTTGCACCATTACTTTGAGATGATTGAGCAATGAATTCCTTAAAACTAAAACATTGTGGCAAGTCATTAAAGCCATTAACTGGGCTAAGTTGAAACACATTATCACGGGCATTTCCCAGTGGATGAGGTTGATATATCGCCTGTGCCATAATGCCTTGCGCCAAAATTAACGCATCAACATAACCGTAATTTTTGGCTAACAAACTGGCTAACACACTTGAGACAGTACACTGCGAAGCTGGCAAGCTGGGCGTTGCTTTATGCTTGGTTACCAACACCATGTTGTCAGCGGGCTTGAGCGAAAAATAATAATGGTTTGTCTGCAAGTGTTGAAGTTCGGAGACCTCAAGCGACAGCCCTAACTGATAATGCTGACTAAATTGCAGCCCTACTGTCATTACTTGTGAGCGGCTAGCTAGCGGCTGCTCGGTTAATGTCGTCATGGCAACGTCATTAACGATCAACAAATCAATTTGTGGCAACAACGACTGTTTTATTTGGCTGATCGCTTGCTGATTAATCGCAAGATCGCCTTTATCGTCAAATAACACAGGTTGGTATATAACAGTTAATTCGGGATGAATTTTTCGGTAATCGCTTAGCTTATTAGCCAGCCACAATGTTTGCTGGGCATTAACTAACAGGCCTATTTTAAAAACCTTAGTTGATGACTCCTGGGCTATCGCCCGCCACTGTGTTTTAAGCCGCTCCACCGACGTCGCCGCTAACTTATTGGCAGCGGTATTTGTCGTATTGATACTGCTAATAATAGTCGCGCAATGTACGTGGTTTGCTCCGGCGGCACGAATGTCGGCCGCAACCCCAAGTTTATCGGCCCCACCTATCGCCCAGATTGACGGTTGTTGATGGTTGCCTGATGACACTAGATTTTGCTTCATCAATTAATCCTTTATTTGCGCTGGTTGGTTACGGGCAGTATAGAAGTGCGGTCAATTACACTGCAAGCCAAGGACGTTACTGGCACCATCGGTGGCTTTGCACTGGCTCCGTTGTGTAATCGTTAAATTACATACACTTTGCTTAATATATATTGCAGTAAGTCATAGGAATTTTTGATGTCTGATATAACCATTGATAAACCCGATATCATGCTGTCTGTGCGCGATGTTTTTGGCATCGATAGCAACCTTAAAGTGCCGGCGTTTAGTCAGCGCGATAGCCATGTGCCAGATATCGATAACGCCTATCAATTTAACCCCGAAGTAACCTTGGCTATCTTGGCTGGCTTTTTTCGAGACCGTCGGGTGATGGTGCAAGGCCTGCACGGCACCGGTAAATCAACCCATATAGAACAAGTCGCGGCGCGGTTAAACTGGCCGTGTGTCCGAGTGAATCTCGACGGCCACATCAGCCGGCTCGATTTAGTCGGCAAAGACACCATCGTATTACGGGATGGCAAGCAAATTACCCAATTTCAAGAAGGCATCGTGCCGTGGGCATTGCGCCGACCTACCGCGTTAATTTTTGACGAAATAGATGCCGGGCGTCCCGATGTGATGTTTGTGATCCAACGTATTTTAGAACGAGATGGCAAGTTTACCCTGCTTGACCAAAACGAAGTGATCGAACCTCATCCACAGTTTCGACTGTTCGCGACCTCCAATACTGTCGGCTTAGGCAATAGCAACGGTTTGTATCATGGCACCCAAATGGTTAATCAAGCGCAAATGGATCGCTGGAATATCGTAACAACCCTCAACTACTTGCCAACCAATGACGAAGTAAAAATTGTGATGGCGCGGGTTCCGACATTAAACGACGAGCAACAAGTAAGATCGATGATCGCCGTCGCCGATATGACCCGAAGTAGCTTTGCCGCCGGTGACATTTCAACCTTAATGTCACCGCGCACGGTTATTTCGTGGGCCGAAAACAATGAAATATTCCAAGACATTGCCGTGGCTTTTCGCCTGTCTTTTCTGAACAAATGTGACGAAGCCGAGCGACCAATCATTGCCGAATTCTTCCAACGCTGCTTTGACCAAGAACTGACCGAGTCTTGGGCGCATCAAGCCGCTAAGGTGATGGCCGATGGCCAACTATGAACAATTTAGTGACAACAGCAATTACCGCGATCTAAGCAGCGAACATGCCAACGAACAGTCACCTTCGCCTCGAACCGATAAATTGCAGCAACAAGTTGAAGAGCTGTGCGGCGCAACTATTAGAGCGGTATCAGGCGAAAATAACTTTCGCTTTCGTGGCCGTAGGCCCGAAGTAAATGGTCAATCATCTGGGATTCGTGCGCCACATCTGCAGCCCGATTTAAGCAAAGACGATTATCAATCGTTTCGCGGCGCTGCCGACGGTATTGCGCTGCGTTTACAACATAGCGATGCTCAATTACACCAACAACTGGTGCCTGCCAGTGCGGTCGGTCAAATTATCTTTGAGCTGCTTGAACAACTGCGGGTTGAGTCACTGGTTAACCCTAATCATCCTGGCGCCAAAGCTAATTTAAAGCATCGTTACCAACAATGGTGTAACGATTTTAGTCACTCTAACATGATCGAAAATCACATTGGTTTGCTGGTTTATACCATTGCCCAAGTCGTTTGGGCCAGACTAAACCGTCATGGCGTCAGCGAGGCAACTGAAGATTTAATTGAGCCACAGCGCATGATGTTAGCGCCACACATTGGGGGTTATTTACTGGGACTGCGTAACAACCCGCACCACCAACAAATCTATGGCGAACACGCATTAGGCATCGTTAAGGTAATCGACGAAATTGTAACTGCGATGATCGACGAGAGCGATGACAAAAATAATGACGCCATCAGTGAAGCCGAAGCCGCGGTAGCGGGTTTTAGTTTAATTTTGTACCCACAAGCCAACCCAGACGGTCAATCAGCCAGTGCAACCGAGCCAAGTTATCGCAATGAATACAATAAACTAGTTAAACAATTAGCCAATTACACGGTGTTTTCCACCAGCAATGATCGGGTAGTGGCCGCCGAACAACTGATTTTACCGCATCAAAGTAAAAAACTGCGCGCCCAGCAAGATCAACTCATCGCCAACCAAGGGGTCAATGTGCCTCGATTGGCTCGCGATTTAACAAAAATATTAGCGGCGCCGCAACGTGACGGCTGGCAGTTTGGTCAAGAAGAAGGTTATATTGATGCAAAACGCCTGACCACCTTAGTGACCTCGCCTGACTTTAGGCAACTCTTTAAAACAGAACGTTATCAACCGCACAATGATTGCTTAGTCACTTTTTTAATCGATAATTCAGGCTCAATGAAACACCACATCAGTTCAATCGCAATGTTGGTTGAGTTAATGACTAAAGCATTGGAACTCGCCGGGGCCACCAGCGAAATTTTAGGCTTTACTACCCGAGCTTGGCAGGGTGGTAAACCGTTAAAGCAATGGCGCGCACGCGGTAGTTTGGCCAATCCCGGTCGTTTAGCCGAGCTTGAACACATTATTTATAAAGATGCTGACACGCCGTTAAAACGAGCCCGCCATCAGCTGGTCGCCTTGCTAAAACCCGAGTTATTTCGTGAAGGCATCGACGGCGAGGCGCTATTATGGGCCGCGAGCCGCATGCAAGCCCGCCCCGAACCTCGAAAAATACTTATTGTGCTGTCCGATGGCTGCCCCATGGAAACGGCAACCAACCAAGCCAATGAGGCCGGTTATCTCGACAACCATTTGCGACAAGTGTGCGAGATGTTAGAAGCACGCGGTGATATTGAGTTATACGCTTTGGGTTTTGGGCTCGATTTAAGCAATTATTATCGCTCTAACTTAGCACTCGACCTGCCTGAAATTTTAGAAAATGGGGTGTTTAAAGATATTTTACAGCTTATTACCAAAGGTCGATAACGGCTCAAGCCTCTAGTTATGGATCAGCTTGGTTCAACTGGCTCTATCGGTTTGGCCAATTGGCTCTAACTCAAGATGGCTTACTGACCTACAATGCCGCCCGAGACACCAATATTAAAAATGGTGACAGCTGAACCGAGTCGCTAGCCAGTACTAGCGCCCAGCTCGAATAATAATCTTTGTTATCTGATCTATTCACTCTTTCATCATTGTTGAATTTATCGAGCGCAGTCAACCTATTTTTAAGTCCCGTGCTTAGCGAACTAAGCACCAAATTGTGAGAACAACACGTCATGCCAAATTACCCAACCTTAAACCAAATGGGCATTAAGTCAGTTGACAATGTACAAAAATACACCTTGCGTCAGCAGGGTGATACCGATGTGCTAAAAATTTATTATAAACGGCCAAAAGGCTCATTTTTAGCGCGAACAAAAAAGTTTTCATTTGTCCGTGGTCGCGCCGCATTGCCGATTGAGGTTCGCCACTCAAAAGCATTTGATAACATGGCAAAAATAAGTCCACAGCTGGTCTTAGCACTGCAAGAACTTAAACAGCTTGATGCTACCCGCCAAGAAGCGGTGCAGGTTGATCCTAAGCAAAAGTTTTTGTCTGATCTCGACCATTTAGAGAAAGTAATGACGGCAAAAATGGACGAAATTCGTCGCCAAATAAAAGAGCTAGACTAAAAACCTCAATTGCAATGTAAAAAGGAGGAGCGATAAATCATCGGCTCCCCCTTGCACTCACTCTTCTCCAAGTTTCTTGCCATTAGTCGCTATTCCCCACCTTGTATTTTGCGATTAAAATCAGTCGTCGCACAAGGTTTTATCAAATAAAATCATAGTATTAAAATGTGGTCCCACTCAGATCCAACGGCTGGTTCTAAACAACAATGCGCTGAACGTTAACTATGTAATCACATTATTATCCACCGACTAAATTTGAAGTGGTCAAGGTCGTTATTGAAGCAGTTGCGACCATCGCCCCATTTTAAAATAGTGCTGAACAATAATGAAACTTAAGAAAAGTGAAACCACATAATTATCAAACTAAAGTCTTGTTCGCGTATTAATTGCAACGCCAAAGGCTACATGCTCCACAATCAAGGAGCGACTAACATTATGGAGAAACAGATGAGTAACAATAATAATATCGCCAAAGCACTTATTCTCGCCGCCAGCCTCATTCTTGCCACAAATACAGTCAGTGCCAAGAACTATAAAATAGCCGTCGGAGATGGCGCAGGTGGTACACAGGAAGCGCTTGGTAAAAAATTCATCGAAGAGCTATCAGCCAATACTAAACACAGCGCCAAATTATTCTTAAATGGCCAACTCGGCAGTGAACAAGACACCGTCAATGACGCGTCCATAGGTACCTTAGATTTTTCCATTCTGGCGATCAATAATGTCACACCTTTTTCACCATCGGTCGGCCTGCTGACCTTACCTTATATGATCCAAAGTTTAGATGATGCCGTTGCCCTCACCCAAGGTGATATCGGTAAACAGCTGATCGAAAATACCAAACGTGATGCTGGTGTACGCATTATCGGCTGGGCTTATTCTGGTTTTCGGGTATTAAGTAACTCAAAGCGCCCAATCGAAACGCTCGACGATCTAAAAGGCATGGTCATTCGGGTGCCAAAGAATGAAATAATGATCGAGACTTATAAGTCTTGGGGTATTAATCCAACGCCAATGGCCTGGTCTGAAACCTTTACTGGCTTGCAACAAGGCGTTATCGATGGCCAAGACAATCCATACATCACTATTTACGCGATGAAGTTTGACGAGGTTCAAAAGTACATCACCAACGTGCGTTATTTGTTCTCAATTGAGCCGCTCATCGTTAGTGAGTCAGTGTTCCAAGATCAAAATAAAGCAACGCAAGCCGCGATTATTGCAGCAGGTAAAGCAGCCACCGCTTACAGCGCTAAGTCTTTGGTCGCTAGCGAAATAAAAATCAAGGCAGAGCTTATTAAGCGTGGCATGGAAATTACCGATCCGGCTAATGGTGAAGTCGAGTGGATCAAAAAAGCTACCGACGCCGTATGGCCACAATTTTACGAAAGCATCGGTGGCAAAGCTAAAGTAAACCATGCGCTATCAGCCCTAGGACGTGACAAAGTTTAAGCAATTATCACTTAATCTATTATCACAATTGACCGGTGCTAATTACTGTTATACCCGTGACCATTGGAAATGCAGGAGTTTAGGGTGAGAATAAAATTCTAGATACAAGGCGCGCGATTGAGCAATAGCTGGCTATTGTGATTGAGCGCAACGCGGTAGATGGGATTTTAAGCCACCATAAAACCTGAAACTTCATTGATTACGGGTATATAGCGCAGGTCTTCTCTAAGAGGGCGCAGTTATGGGTCGTAAGATCTTTAAATTTCTCGATAACATTGAAAGCTACATTTGCCGCACCTTACTCGCAGCGTTTGTTTGCATCTTATTTGCCCAAATCATTTCGCGGCAACTGTTTGGCTACTCGTTGTCATGGAGTGAGGAACTATCGGTTTATATGTTTGTATGGTTTGTTTTTTTTGGCGCCAGTTACGCTGCCAAACTAGCAGCGCATAACCGAGTAACTTTTCAATATAAATTAATGCCTCCTAAGGTGGCGACTTTTCTAGAATTTCTCGCTGACGTAATTTGGATAGCCTTTAACTGCTATTTTGTCTATCTGTCATATGACTTTGTTTTTCATAAAATGAATTTATTCTGGAAATCTCAAACCCTTGGCATCCCGATGAAATACATCTACATGGTGTTGCCGATTGCCTTTAGTTTAATGACCTTTCGGATCATTCAAGTTAATTATTACAAATTTGTAAAAGGCATCGATATTCGTGATCCAGATGCTCAAGAACTTGAACAATTAAACGAATTAGAGCTCGATTTTGACGAAAAAAGCGATAAAAACAATAAAAAGTCTGCTAACAACATCGATACCGACAGTAAATAGCTCAGGGGTTACTCATGGATTCAAATATAATACTCGTACTCTTTGGCACGTTCGCCGTCTTATTATTGATCGGGGCCCCGGTTACCGTTGCACTTGGTGTCTCGGCACTGTGTAGCTTAATTTACCTCGAAGAAAACCCAATAAAAATGGTTCAAATTGCCTTTACCTCGGTCGGTTCCTTTCCCTTAATGGCATTACCCTCGTTTATTTTGGCGGGTGCCTTAATGGAAGCAGCGGGCATTTCGAAACGCTTAGTTAATTTAGCCGAGAGTTTCGCTGGCCCTATTACCGGCGGCATTGGCGCGGCCACAATTTTAGCCTGTATGTTTTTCGGTGCGATTTCCGGTTCAGGCCCAGCGACCACCGCGGCCGTTGGCATGTTAATGATCCCGGCAATGGTTAATCGCGGTTATGACAAAGGTTATGCCTCGGCGCTTACTGCGTCATCGGGTGGTCTGGGCATTATTATTCCGCCGTCAATTCCCATGGTTATTTTTGGAATATCCGCGATTGGTTTAACCGTGCCAGAAGCGGCACTTGCTGAACATGGCAGTTTTCAAACCGTGTCGATCACTAAAATGTTTGTCGCGGGCTTTTTACCCGGCTTAGTCTTTTCATTAAGTTTATTGACCATGAACTACATTCGTTGCCGTCGCAACGGTTACATGGGCACCGAGGAAGGCTGGGACATTGGACATATTAAAAGCGTATTTAGAAGCGGCATTTGGTCGGTGATGGCACCGTTGGTTATTTTGGGCGGCATATATTCAGGGTTTTTCACCCCAACAGAATCAGCGATAGTCGCTATTTTTTATACCTTGTTTGTCGGGGTATTTATTCATAAAGAGCTTAAATGGGCTGATCTGTTTCGGTCACTTGAAACCACCACCTGGTTATCAGGACGGGTCTTATTAATCTTGTTTACCGCCACCGTTTTTGGCCGAGTATTAGTCGAAAATAATATTCCAGGGGTAGTAGCCGAGTCAATGCTAAGTGTGACCGATAACATTTATGTTATTTGGGCCTTAATCATTGTGTTCTTGTTGTTTGTTGGCATGTTTATGGAAACGCTAGCGGCAATTATGATCTTAACCCCCGTGCTACTGCCCGTCACTTATAGCTTGGGCATTGATCCCGTCCACTTTGGCATTGTGATGGTTTGCAGCTTGTCGATTGGCTTTTCTACCCCGCCCCTGGGAGAGAACCTGTTTGTTGCCTCAGGCATCTCGAACATCTCACTCGAAGAAGTCACGGTTAAAGCATTGCCTTTCGCCTTTGTCTCTACAGTAGCGGTATTTATCATTGCGTTCGTGCCAGAAATCACCTTGTTTTTGCCACGGCTATTTGGTTACTAACGCTTACCCCTTTAAATTAAGGCGCACAGGCTATCGTGCGCCTTTTTATTTTGAGATTGATAATGAATCATACGCTCATGCAACAAACGACCCTATCTACATTAATACTTCGCAAATGGAACCACTCTAATGCCCTGGTCGGCAGTGGGTTTGATATTCGCAGCAGTGAAAATGCCTTACTAAGCATTTTTTATGGCAGCCTTGCACACGCCGCCCAATTTGACTGGACCAATGGCGGTCGTACCTTGGTCGATAAAACCTACCTTCATATTTTATGGCAAGCTAAAACCTTGCCAAGTGTTGGCATGAGTCATCACGATATAGCCCCAAACATTGAGCGTTTTGTCCGTGATTATTTACAGCCGCAATGGCCACAACTAACACAACCGATCAATACCGACAACGCGTCAGCTAAGGCTGTTTTAGCAGCGGAACTGGTCACGGCTGCAGCCCAGCAATTGTTTGGCAGCAGCTACCAAGAACAAGCCGCTAGTTGGTTGTTATTTTACCTGTGCCCGCATTTACCAATTTACCCGATTTTCCCTACTTTACTATTGGCAACTGGCACCCATGATTATCGTGCTTATAGTTACCATTGCAGCGCCTTGTTAACCGATTTAACATCCAATATCACGCAACTTGCAGGCAACATTCCGCAGCCAGCAGCTCACTATGGCAGCGAAAAAGAACAAGTATTAATCGATAACTTATTCGGGGAATGTGATTGGTGGCAACGTTATTGCCTGACTGAGCAGCTATTACTACATTAGCAAATACTTCAGAATGCTTTCATTTAGAATATCTTACTGCTTGTGGTGCACTTGCATGTTGAATTAGGTTTTAAAAAGAGTAAATCCTAGACACCCATATAGTAAATCCTAGACACCCATATAATTTAGGCGGCTAAACATCTTGAGTTAATTGGTCAAAAACTCAAAAACAAAGTTTCAAAAACTCAAAAACTAGACACCCACATCAAAACCAAAAACTAGACACCCACATAATTTAGACGGCTAAACTTCTTGAATCAATTAATTACTAACTGTTCTCATTCGATTACTGTTTTAGTGTTTTTCTCAAAAACAAGACACCCACATAATTTAGACGGCTAAACTTCTTGAATCAATTAATTACTAACTGTTCTCATTCGATTACTGTTTTAGTGTTTTTCTAGCAAAAACTCAAAAACTAGACACCCACATAATTTAGACGGCTAAACTTCTTGAATCAATTAATTACTAACTGTTCTCATTCGATTACTGTTTTAGTGTTTTTCTAGAACTGATTTTTTGAAGTGATCAGAGCCAAACTTATCAAATCCGCGTGAGTTGCTTGTTATGTGCCATTAGGCTAACATGTACAGTATTAAGTACAGCAACCTTTTGGAGAACTACATGGATGCTATAAGCTATACATCTGCTCGTGCCAATTTAGCCTCAACTATGGCGCAAGTTTGCAATGATCACGCGCCAATAATTATTACCCGAAAAAGTGAGGCTCCCGTTGTAATGATGTCTCTTGAAGATTACCAAGCAATGGAAGAAACAACATACTTACTCCGTTCGCCAGCCAATGCAAGACATTTGCTCGACTCAATTGCAGAACTTGAAGCAGGCCAAGGTACCGAACGAGAGTTGCTTGAATGAAATTAACGTTTGCAACACAAGCATGGGAAAACTATCTGTACTGGCAAACTACCGATAAAAAAATGTTAAAGCGAATTAATACGTTAATCAAAGAAATACAACGATCGCCTTATAGCGGAATTGGTAAACCCGAACCACTAAAACATGGGTTAGCTGGTTACTGGTCTCGACGAATAAACGATGAACACCGTATTGTGTATAAATACCAAAATGATACGATTCTCATTGCTCAACTGCGATATCACTACAGCACATAATTCGAACTAGTTACTCAGTAAGCGCTTGACTTGTAATATTAATTTCGACCTAGCAGGAGTGTGGCGTAGTACAAAAAGAGTAAATCCTATACACCCATATAAAGAGTAATTCCCAGACACCCATATAATTTAGGCGGCTAAACATCTTGAGTTAATTGGTTACAGACTGCTCTCTTTGGGTCTCTGTTTTGGGTTTTTTCGGAATTTTATATTTTGTAAAGTAACTTGAATCCGATTTATGCAGAATTGACGAATTGCAGACATGACAAAGCCAGCCTAAGGCTGTTGGAGGTTGTATTTACAGTGGTGTATTTACAGTGTTGTATTTACAGTGTTGTATTTACAGTGGTGTATTTACAGTGTTGTATTTACAGTGGTGTATTTACAGTGGTGTATTTATCTTGGTGTTTTAACCGACGCCTTTATGCCAACACTGTCCGTGGTCGTTCGCGCATTGCCGCAACGCGTGTTCGCTGCCGGCAAAGTGACCATATTGCCGTCTAAAGTTCTTTATCACTTCAATCCAATCGTCTGGACTTATCCCTAGCCTATCAATCAGTTTCGGGGTTGTGTCGTCAATCGAGCCACGTTTATTGGGGTGTATCGCTCGTCCACTCCAATCGGCAAGTTCTAAATAGTCATACAGAGTAAACGCGATGGCATTAT
>Ga0209292_1000980_pt1 | contig 35827 bp, 34 predicted proteins | sample GOMGulsemesocosm_2_FD_184634 | JGI IMG/M metagenome (GOLD analysis project Ga0209292, IMG submission 184634) | Methane-oxidizing microbial communities from mesocosms in the Gulf of Mexico - GOM9C Gulf of Mexico (SPAdes) (version 2) | ecosystem: Environmental > Aquatic > Marine > Cold seeps...
TAAGGAGCTGACCATTATAACCAGAAGAAATAATTTAGCAAGCTTTTATTTTTCGAAACTTTTAAATTAAAAAATAAATCATTTCATCTAAAAGGTTCACTCTCCAACAAACTCCGTTGAAGAGCAGACTATTATACATTTACAGTGGGGAGGGTCAAGCCCTTTTTTGAAAAAGATTTCAGAATTTAAAACACTCTTATTTATGTGATAATAACTCTCCAAGTGCAATTCTAATTATAATAATAACGTATGTAGGGCGGCTATGAAGTTATCTATAACTCCAACTCAACACGAAAGAAAGCTCAGTGAGAATGACTTTATTGTTTCTAAAACAGATAGTTCTGGGCGGATTACTTATGCAAATCGTATTTTTATGGATATTTGTGGCCTACCTGAAACTGAACTGTTAAATATTCAACATAATATTATTCGGCATCCGGACATGCCTAGAGGGGTGTTTCGCTTTATGTGGGATACCTTGAAATCAGGCGAAGAATTTTTTGGCTTTGCTAAAAACCTATGTGCAGATGGAGGATTTTACTGGGTATTTGCCAATATAACGCCCGATTACGATAGGAATGGACATTTAAAAGGTTACTATTCTGTAAGAAGAAAACCTCCTGAATCCGCACTGAATGTCTTAATGCCTGTTTATAAACAAATGCTGGCAATAGAAAAAAATGCTTCCGTAAAAGAAGCACCCGATAAATCCATTGCTTATTTAGTGGATGTTGTACAGTCCACTGGCGCAAAAGATTACAACAGTCTTGTGTTAGACCTATTTAAACCCCAAGGACTTTAAATTATGTCTATTCATCATAATGCGAGTGCAAATATTCCCTTCTTAAAAACCAAAATGAGCTATGGCATGGCTACTCTTATTGGTTTAAGTATCACAATTTTCATCTCTACTACCTATTTATATGAATTTTCTTGGATTATTTTAATTCAATGTATTGGCTTAAGTTGTACTTCAGTTTTTATCCATTCCACCACTAAAAAGAACCTACAGGTAATTCAGCGTATTCAGGATGTGCTACTGAAAACCAATCAAGGAGAATTTTATCACCGTATTACCAATACCAAAGGCTTAGGCGAATTAGGAAAAGTCGCTTGGGAACTGAATGAGCTATTAGATATAATTGAATCTTACTTTAAAGAAGTAAATACCTCCTTTGCACATGCAGCAGAAAAAAATTACGATCGCTATATTCTTTCGGATGGCTTCCCTGGCTTGCTTAAAAAATCCTCTAAAAACATTAATCATGCACTACATTTAATGGCTGACAATGAGCATTTAATGACTAAAAATAAATTATCTGCTGGCCTGCATAGTGTTAATGCCACTAATTTACTTAATAATTTAAAATCCAATCAAGACAGTCTTATTAAGATTACCGAACAAATGCAAAAAGTTGAAACCATTGCAACTAAAACAGGTGAGGATGCAGACTCGAGTCTCTCCAGTGTGGATGATATTAGCCATTCATTAACCCATATTAATGAAACCATTCATTCTGTTGCTGATATTATTTCTGCACTGATTAATGACAGTAAAAAAGTAACTGAATCTTTATCCATGATTACAGGGATTGCTGACCAAACAAACTTATTGGCCCTTAACGCTTCAATTGAAGCCGCAAGAGCAGGCGAGCATGGGAGAGGATTTGCCGTAGTTGCGGATGAAGTAAAAAATCTTTCTGAGCATACTAAAAATGCAGCACTTGAAGTTTCTGTTACTTTAGAGTCCTTTAATAAACGAGTGGCTCAAATGCATACACAAGCCAGCTCTTCTGCAGACTTATCAGAAGAAATTATGGCAAAAGTTAGTGATTTTAAAACACAATTTTCAGGTTTATCTTCTTCTGCAAAGAATTCCGTTTCTTATATTTCTTATGCAAAAGATAAAACCTTTGGCGTTTTAACCAAACTCGACCATGTTATTTTTAAACAAAATGCTTATATTGCCATTGAAAATCCAGAAGAATCAACTGAAGCACAAGCTATTAAAGTAGATGAGCATAATTGTCGTTTAGGCCAATGGTATTATGAAGGCTTAGGAAAAGATAATTTTAATCACACAGCATCCTATAAAAAACTGCCTATTCCGCATAAAAATGTACATCAGTTAAGCGTAGAATCCTTTAATATTTCACGAGAAAATTGGCAAACAAATCCCAACTTACTGGATGATATTATTGGTACTATGAAAAAGACCGAAGAAGAAAGCTCTAAGGTCATGAGTTATATTGATCAAATGATTGAAGAAAAACATAACAACCTGTCATAACACTCTCCCTTAATTATTTAATATGATAAAAGCCTATTTAGTTGGTGGGGCAGTACGAGACACTCTACTGCAATTTCCCGTTCGAGAACGAGACTGGGTCGTTCTCGGTGAAACGCCTAAAACCATGTTACAACGAGGCTTTATTGAAGTCGGCAAAGACTTTCCCGTCTTTTTACACCCCAAAACTAAAGAAGAATACGCACTCGCGCGCACAGAAAGAAAAACCACTCATGGCTATAAGGGCTTTACTGTTCATGCAACGGCTGATGTTACTTTAGAAGAAGATTTAATTCGCCGTGATTTAACCATTAATGCCATGGCACTATTAGATACAGGCGAGATTATTGACCCCTACAATGGACAAGAAGATTTAAAAAATAAACTCTTTCGGCATATCTCACCTGCTTTCTGTGAAGATCCAGTACGTGTTTTACGCATTGCACGATTTTGTGCTCGCTATCATCACTTAGGGTTTAGTATTGCCCCTGAAACCTTAGACTTAATGAAACAAATGGTTCAACAAGGTGAAATAGACCACCTTGTTTCTGAACGAGTTTGGGCAGAAACGGACAAAGCACTGGCTGAAATAACTCCCCGCGCCTATTTTCAAACACTGCGTGATTGTGGTGCATTAGCCCGTATTTTCCCTGAAATTGATGCCTTATTTGGAGTTCCACAAACAGAAAAATACCACCCCGAAATTGATACAGGTTTGCATACCTTAATGGTATTAGATCAAGCCTGCTTATTAACAGAGAATACCGTGATACGCTTTGCCGCTTTAATCCATGACTTAGGCAAAGCACTGACCCCTACAGAAAATTGGCCACATCACTATGGACATGAGACTCTAGGTTTAAATACTCTAAAATCTCTCTGTAAACGCTTACGCATTCCTTCTCAGTATCAAAAACTGGCACAGCAGGTTATGGAATATCATACCCACAGTCATCGCGCTTTAGAGCTAAAGCCCAGTACACTTTGTCAATTACTGACCCACTTAAACGCCTTTAAAAATACCGACCAACTCGATGCTTTTTTATTAGCCTGTGAAGCCGATGCCAAAGGACGATTAAGTTATGAATCCAGCGCCTACCCTCAAGCTACTTATATTCGTGCAGCCCAACAAGCTGCAATGCAAATAGAGACACAAACAGTCTTAAAAAGCGGACTGCAAGGCAAGGCCATCGGCGAAGCTATCTTTAAATTACGCAGCCAAAAAATTGCTACAATAAAGCAACAATTTACTACTCTATAATAGGAACATCATGCCTTCTTTCGATATTGTTTCAGAATTTGATATGCACGAAGCACAAAATGCACTCGCACAAGCGAATAAAGAAGTTGGAACGCGCTTTGACTTTAAAGGCTCTAATGCAGAGTTCGTTTTAAACGAAAAATCCATTGTAATGAAGGCAGCTTCTCCCTTTCAGTTACAACAGATGCTACCGATTTTATTATCCAAACTGACTAAACGTGGGATTGATATTACTTGCTTAGAAACAGGCGATGTAAAGGAAGCCACTAAAACAGCCGAACAACCTATTGAGATGAAAGAAGGTATTGATAAAGTTTTAGCTAAAAAAATAGTCAAACTAATCAAAGATAAAAAACTTAAAGTCCAAGCCGCGATTGAAGGTGAAAAGATTCGAGTGACAGGTAAAAAAAGGGATGACCTACAAGAAACTATGCAGATGTTACGCACAGCGGAACTTGAACAACCTTTACAATTTAATAATTTCAGAGATTAAGCTATTCCCACACGATAAGAATTATTTGGGAATAAGCCACACTATTAATTTCCAAATAGCCTAAAACAAGGCCAACCATGTTAGAAATATTTTTTATATGCTTAGGCTTTGGTCTCTTGTCTGGAGTTTTAGCCGGGTTATTTGGTATCGGCGGGGGATTAATTCTCGTGCCTTTTTTTATATTCCTGTTTAATTTACAAGCGATTGCCAGTGACTCTATCATGTTACTCGCAGTTGCAACCTCATTAGCTACTATTATTATTACTTCCTTAGTTTCAAGTTTTGCTCACCATCGCTTAGGCACCATGCTAAAAAAACCTGTGCTACATTTAAGTACCGGCATGATACTAGGAGTTATCTTAGGCGCTTTTTTTGCTAATACCATTTCCTCCCACAGCTTAAAAATAATTTTCATTCTCTATTTACTGGGGATAGCCTTACAAATGGCCATCGATTACCAGCCCAAAACAAGAGGCAAACCACTTAAAGCATACACATTAAAAATAGCAGGCGCGGTGATTGGTTTTTGTTCCGCTCTTTTAGGGATTGGCGGGGGCACTTTAACCGTGCCTTATCTAATAAAACATCAGGTAAAAATGAAAAATGCAGTCGCCATTTCAAGTGCCTGTGGATTTCCTATTGCGACGATGGGAACACTAAGCTATGCCGTTCTCGGCTGGAACCAGCCTGATTTACCTACGGGATGTTTGGGCTATATTTACCTGCCCGCCTTTTTTGGTATTGTTTTAAGTAGCTCCTTAACGGCACCTCTAGGAGCGAAATGGGCCAATAAATTACCCACCGCACAATTAAAACGCTATTTTTCTATTTTACTTTTGCTCACCGCAGGAAAAGTGATTTTAAGTTATTAATCTTTTCAAACAACACTAAACAATGAATGTTACTGAAGCCTTACAGCAACGAAAATCCGTACGTGCCTTTCTCAATAAATCCATTGAGAAAAGTAAAATAGACGCTATCCTTAGCGTAGCACGTTATACACCGTCAGGGGTTAATACCCAACCTTGGCAAGTGGCTGTGATTTCAGGAGCAAAGAAAAAAAGCTTAGAACAAACAATTAAACAGGCTTTTCAATCTGGAGATAAAGGCCGACCAGACTATACTTATGCACCCGACAAATGGGCTGAACCGTATAAATCACGCCGTAAAGCCTGTGGTCTACAAATGTACAGTACATTAGATATTAAACGCGAAGACACACAGCAACAAATAGAACAATGGGTCGCTAATTATCGAGCCTTCGATGCCCCTGTACTATTATTATTTTTTATGGATAACCGCTTAGAAAAAGGGTCATTTTTAGATTATGGTATGTTTTTACAATCTGTGATGCTTGCCGCAGTAGAACAAGGGCTTGCTACTTGCGCACAAGCCGCCTTTGCTCACTACCCGCATATTATCAAACCGCAGTTAAATCTCTCTAATGAAACGCTACTTATCTGCGGAATGGCATTAGGCTATGAAGATACGGAAGCCTTAATTAACAGCTACCGTACTCCACGAGAAGAACTCAGCAGCTTTGTTTCTTATTACAATTAGCCAGTTTGTCCATCCCACTGCAAAAAATTACTTAATAACTGCAAGCCAACCGTATGGCTTTTTTCAGGATGAAATTGCGTAGCAAAAATATTTTCTTTTGCCAGTGCACAAGCAAACGCCGTAGGGTAATCCGTTGTGGCCGCAATATGTTCTGTGTTTTCAGGCTGGGAAAAATAACTGTGTACGAAATAAAACCGACTGGACTGCGGAATATCTTTCCATAAAGGATGCGCTTGTTGCTCTACTTGATTCCAACCCATGTGCGGTATTTTTAAACGCTCGCCTTGGGCATCCACTAAATTATCAGCAAAACACTTAACTTCCCCTGGAATTAAATTCAGGCTTTCGACACCGCCATTTTCTTCACTGGAAGACAATAAAGCCTGCATACCTAAACAAACCCCTAAAAAAGGCTTATTTCTAGCGGCTTCAGAAATAGTATCAATTAAATCATTTTCATGTAGTGCTGCCATACATTCACGCATAGCACCAACTCCGGGAAGCACAACGCGATCCGCAGCTAAAATAGAAGTTTTATCAGAAACAACCCGAACAGTAACGTCAGGAGATGCATGTTGTAACGCTTTAGCAATGGAGTGTAGATTCCCCATGCCATAATCAATAACGGCGACAGAAGACATTTTATTTTTAATAAGTAAAGTGAAGTAAAAAAACCGCTATATTAAATTAAGGCTATGTCACCATTAAGTGTTGAATTTTTTAAAAACCCTCTCCGGAGGAAGAGAACTGGATGAGGGGGAAATAAAAACTCTTCTAACTTTTGAACTATAAGTTAAAAAAATTTTCATTTCAAATCTCCCCACCCAACCCTCCCCAGCAAGGGAGGGCTTTTAAGAACAAGCTCAATCCATTCTTAACCGCGACATAGCTTAAATTAAAGTAGCTTAAGCTATGCAACCAACCCAATAAATGTTTATTTCAATCTCCTCACCTTACCCTTCTCCAACAAAAGAAGGTTAGAGTGAATTTACTGGGGTTAGTATAAAATATTTATAGAACGCCTTTAGTAGATGGCATAATCCCCGACATGCGTGGATCTTCAGTGATAGCCATTCTCATAGCGCGCCCCATCGCTTTAAAAACTGTTTCAGCAATATGATGTGCATTACGTCCTTTTAGGTTATCAATATGCAAAGAAACGCCTGCATGATTAACAAAACCTTGAAAGAATTCACGAAATAAATCCACATCAAAACTGCCAATCATCGCGCGTGAATACTCTACTTCGTAATACAAGCCAGGTCTGCCAGAAAAATCAATAACCACTCGTGACAAAGCTTCATCCAAAGGCACATACGCATGGCCGTAACGGTATAAACCTTTTTTATCACCAACCGCTTCAGCAAAAGCTTTACCCAAGGTAATGCCAATATCCTCAACTGTATGATGATCATCTATCTCTAAATCCCCATCACAAACCACATCCATATCAATCATACCGTGGCGTGCAATTTGATCCATCATATGCTCTAAAAAAGGCACGCCTGTTGCAAATTTAGCTTTACCCGTGCCATCTAAATTAATGCTAACACGAATTTTTGTTTCTAAAGTGTTACGTTCAACACTTGCGATTCTATCTGTCATATTTCAGCCTTCAATCCGTAAAAACAATAAAGGGGAGCAACGCAAAAATACGTTACTCCCCTTTATGTTTAAGCGTTACTTATTTCTTACGTTTACGATCAACTTCAGTTAATAAAATTTTACGTAGACGAATAGACACTGGCGTTACTTCAACTAATTCATCATCTGCAATGAACTCTAAAGACTGCTCTAGCGTCATTTTTTGAATTCTTGCACAGGTTAAACTTTCGTCAGTTCCTGATGCACGAACGTTAGTTAGAGGTTTAGGTTTCGTTGGGTTAACCACTAAATCATTAGTGCGTGAATGAATACCCACTAATTGGCCTTCATAGATTTCATCACCATTCACCACTAATAACTCACCACGTGCTTGTAATGGGTATAAAGAGTAATCAACCGCTTTACCTTTAGACATAGAAATCAAAACACCACGGATACGATTACCTACTGCCCCTTCTTTGAGAGGACCGTAATGATCAAATACATGGTAAAACAAACCTGAACCCGATGTCGCTGTTAGAAATTCAGTTTGAAAGCCTAATAAACCACGTGAAGGAACAATATACTCTAAACGAATACGCCCTTTACCATCTGGAACCATGTCTTTTAAGTCACCTTTACGGTCGCCTAATTTTTCCATGATAGAACCTTGATGCTCTTCTTCAACTTCAATGGTTACATATTCATAAGGCTCAGACTTCACGCCATCAATTTCTTTAATGATAACTTGTGGACGAGAAACACCCATCTCAAAGCCTTCACGGCGCATATTTTCGATTAATACCGATAAATGCAACTCGCCACGACCTGATACTTTAAATTTATCAGGATCTTCTGTTGGCTCAACACGCAAAGCAACGTTATGCTGTAACTCTTTATCTAAACGATCAGAAATTTGACGTGTGGTAATGAATTTTCCTTCTTTACCTGCAAACGGTGAATTGTTGACTTGGAAAGTCATACTCACTGTTGGCTCATCAATACTTAATGCAGGCAATGCCACAACATCTGATGGGTCACATAATGTTTCTGAGATTTGTAAGTTCTCAATTCCACAGAAAGCGATAATATCACCCGCTTGTGCGCTTTCCACTTCAACACGATCTAAGCCGATGAAACCATATAATTTCAACATACGACCTGTACGTGTCTTACCTTCCGCATCAATTAAAGTCAAAGGCATATTACGCTTAACAGTACCGCGTTGAATACGACCAATACCGATTAAACCCACGTAAGAGTTGTAATCCAAGCTAATCACTTGCATTTGAAAAGGTGCATCGACATCTACTTTAGGAGCTTCCACTTTATCAATAATGGTTTGAAAAAGAGGCGTCATATCACCTTCTGATACATCTTCTTCTAAGCCTGCATAGCCGTTAATCGCTGATGCATAAATAATAGGAAAATCTAACTGTTCATCTGTTGCCCCTAAGTTGTCGAATAAATCAAATGTTTGGTCAACAACCCAATCAGGACGAGCGCCAGGACGATCAATTTTATTAATAACAACAATCGGCTTTAACCCTAAAGCAAACGCTTTTTGCGTTACAAAACGTGTTTGTGGCATAGGGCCATCTACCGCATCAACCAATAATAAAACAGAATCAACCATTGAAAGTACACGCTCAACCTCACCACCGAAGTCAGCATGGCCTGGTGTATCAACGATATTAATATGATAACCATTCCAATCAAGTGCCGTGTTTTTTGCCAGAATAGTAATGCCACGTTCTTTTTCAAGATCGTTAGAATCCATCATTCTTTCAGACGTTTGTTCATGCGCTGCAAAGGTGCCTGATTGCTCTAATAGTTTGTCAACTAAGGTTGTTTTACCGTGATCAACGTGGGCAATAATTGCTATATTTCTTAATTTTTCTATCACTATATTTATACTTTAGGGTTAATGTTGCAATTTAAAAACGATATAAGCTGCTATCCATAGCAAACTAGGTGTATTTCTGACGCTTAGGCTTGTTCCCAAGGAAGCTGACTATAACGCCAACCATTGAGATTACCTCGGTGATGCTTCTCATCTAAATCCCCTTCAAATCCTTCAAGGACATTAATTAAATGAGTAAAACCAGCCACTTCAAGTGCATTGGCCGCTTCTAACGAACGCATACCACTGCGACATAACAATAAAACAGGTGTCGTTTTATCCATAACGATCTGTTCTACTTGCTGAATAAATGTAGAATTAAGCCTCCATTCAGGGGCTTCTTTCCAAGGCACATGAATAGCCTCTAAAGGCTTACCCACAAAGACATGCTCCATTTTTGTGCGCACATCAATCATCACCGCACTCGAATTAGACTGCATTAAATCCCATGATTGTTGAGGTGTTAAATTTTCTATCATGCCATCTCATTAAGTAAAATAATTGATATTCAGCCCTCCATTATCGCATCAGAAATGCAACGGTCAAGAAATCGACTGATAACACTGACGATACCCCACCTTTTTTTCAAAAAAACAAGCCACCATGATAACGGGAATCTCTTAATAATAAAGGTATGACCTACTGATTTTACTTATACTTTTCAGAGATAAACAAAATAAACTGAAGCTTATTTTTTAGTCATGAACTGCTGAATACCTAAAAAAAATAGCCTTCCTAACGGAACATATCCTTATTAATCGCAGAACTCATCGCTACTTTCGCATTAATTTTCCCTGCATCGACCAATTCTTTTAAGTTTTGATCCAGTGTTTGCATCCCATCTCGCCGCCCTGTTTGAATCGCAGAATACATTTGCGCCACTTTTGCTTCGCGAATTAAATTTCGAATCGCAGGCGTACCTATCATAATTTCATGTGCAGCAATCCGCCCCCCCCCATTCTTCTTTAATAGGACCTGAGAAATAACCGCTTTTAAGGATTCTGATAACATTGCACGAATCATATCTTTTTCCGCCGCAGGAAAAACATCAATAATACGGTCAATCGTTTTTGCGGCAGACGTGGTATGCAAAGTACCAAACACTAAATGCCCTGTTTCAGCCGCTGTCAGTGCTAAACGAATGGTTTCCAAATCACGCATTTCCCCCACCAGAATAATATCAGGATCTTCCCGTAAAGCAGAGCGTAACGCCGCCTCAAAACTTTGCGTATCTCGATGTACTTCACGTTGATTCACTAAACACTTATCACTTTTATGCACAAACTCGATTGGATCTTCAACCGTTAAAATATGCTCATAGCGAGAAGAATTAATATGATTCACCATCGCGGCTAAGGTGGTTGATTTACCCGAGCCTGTCGGCCCAGTGACCAAAATTAAACCCCGTTTATTCTCCGTTAAATCTGAGAAAAACTTAGGCGCATTCAAATCTTCTAGCGATAAGATGTCTGAAGGAATGGTTCTAAAAACCGCCGCCGCACCACGCTCTTGGTTAAAAGCGTTCACACGAAATCGAGCCACATTGGGTAAATCAAACGAAAAATCCGTTTCAAAAAACTCTTCATAATCTTTACGCTGCTTATCATTCATAATCGAATAAATTAGCTCACGCACTTGAGTATGATCAAAAGGAGCAACATTAATACGGCGGATATCCCCATCCACCCGCATCATAGGAGGTAAGTCCGCTGATAAATGCAAATCCGATGCACCGCGTTTTACAACAAAATCAAGTAACTCATTAATATCCATACGATTGCCTAATTCAAATCCTAAAAGACCCTTTATACCTTAGCTTTTAGGGCAGAACAATATTCACTTCCACTTTTTTTACCTCTAGTGTTTAATAAACAGCCTATTTAAAAGTAGAAACAGTCTAATTATGAACAGCATAGAACTCAACTTACACACCATAAATACCCTTATACGCCAAGCTGAAACAGATGCACAGCGCAAAGCGGATTCAGTGCAACTCTTAGCCGTCAGCAAAACCAAACCCAGCTCCGATATTATCGCCGCCTATCAGGCAGGACAACGCCACTTTGGTGAAAGCTACTTACAAGAAGCCCTGATAAAACAAAAAGAACTCAGTCACTATGCAATTTCATGGCACTTTATAGGCCCTATTCAATCCAATAAAACCAAACAAATAGCCCAACATTTTTCATGGGTTCACAGTGTCGACCGCTTAAAAATCGCCCAACGGCTCAGCGAACAACGCCCAGAACATTTACCCCCACTGAATATTTGCCTACAAATCAATATTAGCGAAGAAAAAAGTAAATCAGGATTTTTACTGACAGAATTAGCTGAAATGTTGGCGACTATTGAAACACTTCCTCGCTTAAAAGTACGCGGCGTAATGGCCATTCCTCAAGCGACAGACAATCAAACCGAGCAAAGACAGCCCTACCATCGACTGTATCAAGCCGTACAAAAACTGAATAAACCTTATTTAGATACCTTTTCCTTTGGTATGACAGGCGATTTAAACGCTGCCATTACAGAAGGCGCAACCATTGTACGCATTGGCACCGCCTTATTTGGTCATCGTACTTACTCTTAAAAACGTAACTTCTCATTATTCACAGGTAAATGCAGATAAAAGCCATCATTCCCAAGGTCTATTAATCGGAAATCCACATTGAGCATCGATTTCTGCTAACAGCCTGCAGGGAGAGCAATTTTGCATCGTTGAAATGCCAGTGGATAATGAGAAATTAGCTTATGTGAATCATCAGCAATACCTTCGCCAAATTGACGAGAGGTTTAAACACACTCAAGAAGGCCAGAAGTCGGTAAAATACTGGATTACGACACCACAGTAGCGACCAAAATCTGACCATGCCTGAAATTCTAGCAATACTTGAAGTATTAAGTCCAAAATTATCTCGAAGAACGTTGAAACATTTGAGCTTAATAGTTGAATCTATTCTATCAATGACAGGCCGTGTCACGATGTTAAGTATTTCTCGGTGGACTGAAAAAGGGGGAAGTTACCGCACGGTTCAACGATTTTTTAAAGAGCACCATCAATGGGCAGAATTAAGGTGGCTATTGATTAAAAGTCATCTTAGCGAAACGTGTTTAGGGACATGGATTCTTATTGGGGATAAAGTGGTCATTACTCAATCAGGCAAGGAGACGCATGGTTTAGGGCGATTTTTCTCATCGATCCAAAACTAGGCCGTTCCTGGATTATTCTTCCTCAATATCTCTTTATTACATGTTGAATCTCGTCAGTCATATCCCCTGGTTGCCGAGCAGTTTCTGAAGAAAAAAGTACAAGAAACGGCACCCAAAAGCGTCAAAACGAAGGGAAAAACTGGCCGCCCTAAAGGCCGTAAAAATCAAAACCGACGGAAGGTAAAGCTGTTAGCGTTTCAATTACAATTGCAGCCGTGTATTCGACAAGCCCTTGTATTGGTAGGCAGTACACTGAAAATAGGTCATTTTGTTTATGATGATGCATTAGGGAATAATGCGGGGTTGCAAACGGTGAAACAACTCAAGTTGTATTTGGTCTCCAAATTACGCCATGACTCAGTGCTTTATTTTCCTTACACGGGTGAATATTCGGGGAAAGGGAAACCTAAAAAATATGGAGATAAGCCAGGGCAATCGGGCTTAAATAAGTATAAAAATCAACATATTAGAAAATACAGTATTTTAATGACCAAATAATGACAAAAGTGAGTCGATTTTCAGGTTTTAACTTATTGTTTTTAAATCAAAAAATAAAGGCATCCTTTTAACGTTAATTTACTTATAAAAGGTATTTTTATAAGTAATTGATTTTAAATGCTATTTAAGCCCGATTGCCCTGGGAGATAAGCTGACATTAGAAACACTGCCTGAAAAAAGTTTGCGCGAAACGACCGTAAAAAAACATCGAAACCAAGCTTTATCAGGTTCAAGTTTGGCACAAGAAATTTCCCGATTTACTCAATGTTGTGGTTCTTGTTAAAAAAAACCTTAAAACGGGAAAAGTTGCAAAAGTACTCTTATTCAGTGATCATCTGAATTTATCTTACGATAAACTGATTGATTATTACCGTTTACGGTTTCAGATTGAGTTTAACTTCCGAGATGCCAAGCAATATTGGGGGCTAGAAGATTTCATGAATATTAAAGAAACACACGTGACCAATATGGCGAACTTTTCATTGTTTATGGTGACATTTTCACAGCTATTATTGCCTCAAATAAAGGCATTAGAGAGTAAAAGTATATTGGACTTGAAAACTACAGTCAGGGCACGTAAGTTTACGCGTCGGATTATCAATTCATTCAGCTTAAATGCAGAGGAGTTTTTAATCACCGATAAAGTTTTTCAAGCCACAGAAATTGGTAAAATTCATGCTACTACGACCTGATTTTTAGCGAAGGTATTGCTAAACTTAATGACATAATACTGGCTATAGAAATTGAATAGTATCGCTTATTTTTCAGTTAATTTATATGCGGTTTCCCTGTTTACACACCCTCATTATGTACCTGCAGATGCCCATTGGGCTAGGTTTCGACTAGGTAATAAAGTTCGCTTAGTGGGTTTTGTTATTTCTAAAGATGCGATAAAAAGCTTAACTGAAGATGAGCAAAAAAAATATGATCATAATACTTTTTATGTTGTTTTTCTGGATAGAGAACATAAATTTTATAAAACAGAGGATTCGTAGCCACACAGATTGAGTTATAGGTTCTCTTGATTTAAAAACCGCTATCAGGCTCTAAAGTTGCTTTCGCAATATCAATACCGATAAAATGATTCAATAATCTATATTATTGAGCAAGCCTGTTAAAAACTCGCTATGTAGCGCGAAGAGGATGTGAATGTGTAGAAAAATAAGGATAAGTCCATGAAAATTATTTTATCAAATCACATAGAAATACAAGCCTCTTCAGAAATTGAAAACCATCTTATTGAGCAATTCACTTTTTTTAACCCAAAATATGAAAGCGCGCTGAGTTTTGGGCGGAGTACCTATAATATTGAGCAAACCATTAGCTTAATTGAACAGGTAGAAGAGCAGTTACTTGCCCCAATAGGAGTGCTGAATTATTTGCTCCAGAATTTTAATCCTGAAGTGATTGACCAACGCCAACAGCTCACGGTAGATATTTCATTTTTAGGGGAATTACGCGCTTATCAAGAGCAATTTGTGGCGGATGCCATTAAGGCAGGCGGTGGACAATGTATAGCCGCGACAGGTTCAGGAAAAACCGTATCGGGGATTGCACTGGCCTCAAGGCTCAAACAACGTACTTTAATCTTGGTGAAGTCCAAAGACTTAGCCAATCAATGGCGTGAGGCGATTATGCAATTTACAGGCTTAGAATCTGGATTAATCGGTGCGGGTAAAAATACCGAAGGTGAGCAATTCACTATCGGCTTAACGCAAACCCTCAGTAAGCGAGATGTTTCTGTGCTGAATTATGGGCTAATCATCGCGGACGAATGTCATAACCTCCCTGCGAATCAAGCCTATAACGTGATAAATGGACTCAATGCCCAATATAAATACGGCTTATCCGCCACCCCACAGCGGCGTGATAACCTAGAATTTATGATTGAATGTGCGATTGGAGCGGCGTGTGCCGAAGTGAGCCAAGATCAATTACAAGGTAAAGTCCTACCTGTTTGTGTTAGTCCACTGGTATTACCTTTTGATGCCGATGTAGATAGCTGGGCGGAATTTTTAACCGTGTTGGTGGACGATGAACAACGTAATGATTACATTGTTGAACGGGCGGTAAAAGCCTCAGGCAGCATGGGAACCATTATTTTATGCGCTCATGTCAGGCATTGTGAATTACTGGGTGTTTTGTGTCAGGAAGCTGGAGCAAATCCCCTCGTGTTACACGGTCAACTTGCCAGTAAAGTCAGAACCGAACGCATGGAAAAATCCTCTGACGCTCAACTTATTATTGGTACCTTATCCCTATTAAGTGAAGGCATCGACTTACCTCATTTATCAGCCTTAATCTTTGCCGCGCCTGTCAGTGCTTCCATAGAAAAAGACAACCCAGCCGCCACTCGATTAATTCAGAGTATTGGCCGCTGTAGACGACCTTATCCCAACAAAACCAAAGCCTATGTACTGGATATTATTGATGAATGCGGCTTTGGTCTCTCGGCATGGAATAAACGCCATCATATTTACCAACTGCATGATTTTGAAGTGAAGCAATAAACTAACTCAACATTTTCAGTAAATGATGTTGGATTGCCAAAAAAACGGCAGCCCAAGCTAGACGGCTTAGAACCATTATTTAAACTTTAAGGTGTGCGGTCAATAGTATTATGATTTCCGATTCAGCGTAATATGGCGGTGTTTCCCTCTATTTCCATAGAAATTTTATAATTTCCTGCGATATTATGAATGATATAAATATCAGGTTTATGACAGCCTTTAAGCTTTTCAAATTTTAGTTCCGCTGGAAAAGGGTTTTTCAGTAAAGTGTTTAGTTTTTCAGGGGCAAGCTTTACTATTTCTGGTGGTATCTTTTTAAACTGCTTTTGAAATTTAGCAGAAAATTTTACCGATACGATAGAAACGCCACCAGACCCAATCGCTGTCATGAATTAAGGTGAGCCATCATGTCATCAACAGCGGTAAATATTTTAGAATATTCATTTTCCACATCCACATCATGCACTTGAATATTAGTGATAATTAGCCCGTAGTTGTTAAATGTTTTCTTGATTAAAGACAGGGGAAAATCAATAAGAAAGTTATAAGCCAGTCCATATTTTTTATATTCCTCTAAGGAAAAAAGCCAAATCTAAACCACGGGCGGCTTTTCCTTTACATGGTTTATTTAAAAAAAGACGTGTATAAAAAATGTATCAAGCAGCGCTTAAAGGCCGATGTTCCCAAACCAGAGTTTGGGAACGAAAAAAGTTTAAGGCTGAGGTACCAAGAGCCTGTACTCCACAAGGTTTAATAAGGCTATGTCTGCATTAGCTGTTGGTAAGACGTACAAGCGAATGATTACGGTCACTTACCTGTCCCCATGACTTAATTAAAAACAATAACATAGGTTATTACCAACACTTAACGAGTACATAGCCTTTAATAACGATAGGTTAATATTGCTCGAATCTGGTGGGTATTGGATAAGGCATTTTTATCTTCAATAAGGGCGTACATTAGCTCTGTGGTGATTTTGTCCTGCCAATTATAATTCACAAAAAAGTTAAGCTCTTGGGTGTGATAGATTTTTTTATTCGCGGCTTTAAATTCGCCGAAGGCTATTCCTGTATCCACACTGGAGCTTAGCGCGTATTCCATGCTTAATAATAGACTGTGAGTATCTTTTCCTGTGACTGCATCAAGGGTTTGATCTTCTAATGAAGTAAAAAAAGGCCCCCCTCCGACACTGGCCATTGCTCCTGTATTGCCAAAATTTTGGTTATACGCGGCGGTTAATGTGAAATCATAAGCCGATACAGCAAACATCGCACCCAAAGTATGTGCGTTTATTTCACCTAAGTGTGCCGCTCCAATATCCTGTCCCCACTCGTATTGAAAACCTAAGTTGTACGCTATATCCGCACTAAATTTATCGCGGTACATCAGTTCGCCATATAAAATAGCGAGATGGTTGGGGATAAAATAAAACCAAGCATTGCCACTTCTGTCTTGCTCTTCATAAGATGCCCAACTAAGCCATACAGGGGCTTCTTGCCCGCCTAACGCTTGACCGATAGAAATAAAATGGGATGAGTTTCCTCCATTTTCCCAACCAGAAGCCTCGCGAATAACCCCCGTTCCAAAATAAAATTCTTCATTCAGATGGTAATCAAATAAGTACGCTTCAAATAAATTGGCCACCATGCGTAAATCATCGCCATCAAAATGGGGAGAATCAAAATTTTGTCGCCCTAAATGCGCTTCAAAATTTTTATAAGAGAGCGTTAAAACCGCTTCACCTAACAGTAAATAGCCATCTTTATGACGGTTAAAAAAATCTGCATGGATATTTTCATCATAACGACGATTGAAGCCTGTGCCTAATACCCCAAATACGCCTAAATGGCCCTTAATAAAGGGATTCAACTGATAACCACAACCGAGTTCTCCAGAAAGCGCACTGGCGGAAGTATCAATATCGGGCTGGGCTGTGTGGATAAATCCCACGCGAAGGTAGCCACCACACCCATAATAGGGTTCACCGTGTTCTACAGCGGTATAAGGTTCAATATTTTCAGGCGATTTATAATTAAAAACCTTTTGTTGCTCCTGTTCACCATGAAGGTGGGCGGAGGCGGAATCAAAGTGAAAAAAAAATACAACGAAATAAAAAAAACGAGACATAAACCCTCTGTACCACCCGTACAAAATAAAAAATAAAAAGTAGGAGGACACAAAATACGCAAGCTTAAGCCTTCAAGTATTTCGCCTATAGCCCTCCGCTATACGAACAATTCTTGAGGCTGGTTTCCGGGCTTATTAAGGGGCATTAGCCGAATAAGTCGCCTTCCCATATTAAAAACAATACAGTGGCACTGTGACTTATCTTTCCTTAATTTACCGTTGCGGGGGCAGCGTTGGTCTTGTAAATAAAAATACTTACGCACCAACTTCCCATTTAAGTCTTATTTTAAAAAAATAAAAACACCGAAAGAAGCTGGGGATTCTACAGCAGTATTCATTTCTTTGTTTTCTTGATTCCATTGCGTGTATTCAATTTATTTGGAATTTTCTTATAGGTGCTATGAGAAATATTCACAGTGTCTCTTGCGGCTGCATTACTGCTAATCACTTCTTCACTGTGTTGAGCAAGACCTAAACCGGCCTCGGCATAAATATTAAAAACAGCATCAATGCCTGCTCGTTTTAGAAAAATTTCTTCATCAGGATAATGGGCTGTGGCACTGATAAAACCTTTAAAGCCATTTTGGCGAGCCAAAGAAGCGGTGATTGCATTGGCTTTAACATTGGAGGTGCATAATAAAATCCATTCAACCGCACTGTCTTTAACATCTACTCTAGACCAAAAATCAGGGCTACTGACATCGGCTGTCCCTGATTTTCTGCCTTTTTTATTTTGACGGCTGATAATAAATTGATCGGAATCCAGTCCAAAGACATTTTTTTCGCCCTGATAAAAAAGATGGTCGTAGGCTCCACTTCCCACACGTCCCATACCACAGACTAAAATATGAATATCTGTTAAATCAATATTTTCATCCCCTTTCAAGCGTTTAGTATGTTGGAATTTTTCCAATTGCTTTTTAAATCGCTTATAAAAATTATCCGCATAATTATTGGTTGTTGAAGAAACCGCAAAGGATAGCGCCACTAAAACCGCCATCACGGTTAACCATTCCTGAGAAAGCCATTGGTAAGAGACAGCCACGGTGGTAATGATAAGACCAAATTCACTGTAATTCCCCAACGCAATAGAAGTAGCGGTTGCAGGAGCGGCACGAACCCGAAAGCGGGTAAATAATAGAAAAAATAATCCCGTTTTTAAAGCCATAAACACAAGCAAGATAGTGGCGGTTATAAAAATACTCATCGTAGGCAAACCTGACATGCCAATACTGAGAAAAAATCCCAGCAAGAATAATTCTTTAATACTAAACAGGGCTTTGGCTAATTCTTGCGCCCTAGGATGTTTTGCCACTAAAATTCCAAAGACCAGCGCGCCAAGATCGCCTTTTAAATCTACGGCTTCAAAAAGTGCTGCACCTCCCAGTGCCAAAACTAAACCATAGAGGATTTGTAATTCTCCATGCCCTGCTTTGCTTAATAATCGGAATAAAAAGGGGCGTAAAATAACCAGTAAAATAATTAAAAGAAAAGCCCATAGTGAAGGGACTTTTGCAATGGAAACGCCTAAAAAGATAACCGCAAAAATATCCTGAACTACCAATATCCCAATCGCAAGTCGCCCATATTGAGAAACAATATCTCCACGCTCTTCTAATATTTTAACCACAAACACGGTACTGGAAAAAGATAAGGCAAAGCCAATCAGCCCCGCACTCATTAAATCTAATTCGGAAAATAACGGAACCTGCAATTCTTTAAGTAATAACACAGCAGCCATTAAAAGCGAACTGATTAACAAGGTATGCAGAAAAGTAACACCCCATACTTCGGGCTTCAAAAGCTCTTTAATACGCAACTTAAGACCGATGGTAAATAACAGCAGCGTCACCCCAATATCGGCCATTTCGTTAAGAAATAAGCCACTTTCAGCACCTAAATAATTCAGTGAAAATCCAGCGGCTAAAAATCCAACCAGCGCAGGTAATCCAAGCCAGCGTGCCAATAATCCAAAAATAAATGCCGTAGCAATCCAGATAGGGTCTTTATAATCCAAAGATAAAAGTAATGTTTCCATTTGAGAGTTATTTAATACCTAAGTTAAGACCTTTGTACAAAGAGGACAGATTTCCTTATTGACACAATAGTTGGTTTTTAAAAATATCGTAAAGGGAAAATCAATATTTTTCAATAGGGTATTAGACATCTTTCCTAAATAAGTAAAAACTGGACCATTCGTTATAATAGTATCAATTTAAACTAAAAATGGCTCAATACGTGAAACCGTTTAATAAACTGCATACCGACCACCCAAATGACTTTAAACGAATCACCGGTATACCTCTCGTCAATAATGCGTTATCTATGGCACTCAACCAAAGAAAACCTAAGAAGAATCTACTCTGGCACAGCGATAGAGGAAGCCAATATGCCTCCGAAAGCCACCGTTCACTACTGGCTGTTAATGGCATTACACAAAGTATGAGTCGTAAAGGGGATTGCTGGGATAATGCGGTTGCTGAAAGTTTTTTCCATAGCCTTAAGACAGAGCTGGTGCATCATTCTGACTTTACGATGCGGGCGGAAGCGAAGCAAGAAATCTTTGAATATATCGAGGTTTTTTATAACCGTAAACGTCGTCATTCAGCTAATGATTATAGCTCACCAGCCGATTACGAAAGGTTGCCAAAAGTCGCCTAATTTTGTGTCCATAAAAGTGTTGACACATCAGTAAACATAACCCGTTAGACGATCCGTATGATTTTAGCTGATTAATTTGATATGCCACTCATTGAAGAACAGCAAAAAAGCGTTCCTTGTTGCAATAAAAAGGTCACTTTTTCTGTTCGTATTCTTTTACATCCCCTTTTGCTTTATTCCTATAAAATAGTGCGTATTCTTTTATTTTAATTTTTCTTTATTAACATGAACGCACCTTCTGCCTTATTTGAATCCTCGCTTTCTCAGCTCACTTTACGCACTCGCGGAAAAGTTCGTGATATTTATGAAGTCGATGAGCAGCATTTATTAATTGTCACTACGGATAGGTTATCCGCTTTTGATGTTATTTTACCCAATCCCATTCCAGGAAAAGGTCAAGTATTGACCAGTGTGTCTAATTTTTGGTTTGAAAAAATGCGCTCGGTGATTCCGAATCATTTATCTGCACTGCGCTTAGAGGATGTGGTTCCCGATGCAGAAGAACGTGCGCAAATTGAAGGGCGTGCGATTATTGTAAAAAAATTAAACCCTCTCCCAGTAGAAGCAATTGTTCGCGGCTATTTAATTGGTTCAGGTTGGAAGGATTACCAAGCGTCAGGCCATGTCTGTGGTATCGAACTACCTAAAGGCTTGCAACAAGCAGAACAACTTCCTGAAGCGATTTATACGCCTTCAAGTAAAGCCGCTGTAGGCGAGCATGATGAGAATATCTCCTTTGAACAAACCATTCCTTTATTAGGCGCTGAAATGGCCGAACGAGTGCGTGATATAAGCATTAAACTTTATACAGAAGCGGCTGAATACGCGATACAGCGCGGTATTATTATTGCCGATACCAAGTTTGAATTTGGTTTAGATGCAACCGGTGAACTATTTTTGATTGATGAAGCATTAACCCCCGATTCTTCAAGATTCTGGCCAGCCGAATCCTATCAAGTAGGCATTAGCCCTCCCAGTTTTGATAAGCAATTTATCCGTGATTATTTAGAAACATTAGATTGGGATAAAACCGCACCAGGCCCTGAATTGCCTAGTGAAATCACTGCAATCAGCAGCGAAAAATATCAAGAAGCGATGCATAAGCTACTCGATTAATAGCTTTTAATAGATGTGAATTGAAACTTCTCAATTCACATCTCATCAGCTCATTAAGAACTTAACGCTCACCCCGTTCAATCACAATACCCACATCACAACCACTGACTGCGCCGCGCTTATTCAGAGTTAATTTGACCCAAGGCACATGAAATTCTTCGCGAATCGTGCGATTAATTTCTTCCGCGAGTTTTTCCACTAGAAAAAAATCACTTTTTTCCACAAACTCAATCACTCGATCAGAAATCGCTTTATAGTCTAAAGTATCTTCTATATCATCGGTTAGCGCCGCTTTCTTTATGTCGTGTGCCATTTCTATATCTAAAATGACCGTTTGTTTTGTTTTACGTTCCCAATCGTAAATACCAATAATGGTGTCTATTTTTAAACCACCCAAAAAAATAATATCCATACCGTTCCTATCTCACTGTTTAATGCGCTTGTTATTATCTGTGTGCCAATTTAACTGATTGAAATCAATATTTCAATCAGTCGACTGAATAGGCTTAAAGGTAAAATAATGGTTAACCAGAAAATTACAAAAAAATACCACGCCCGTAGCTATGATTTGTGCATACCAATAGCCTAGGTGATGCGGTTGTTCTATTTGACTTGGAAAAGGTAAATTGAGTAAAAAATTTAAACTAAGTGGTTGAGTGGCTAGCCAAAAAATACCTGCATTTAAGGCAAACATAACTAAGGTGACTAAAAAATAACGCGTAAAAAAGCGTTTATGCGAACCCTTTGCTTTAAAAGTCCAAGCCATTTGCATAGGATAATTCACCAAAAATCCACATAAAGCGCCTAACATGGTTGCTTGCACGGGTGAAACCCAGTGGTCTTCCAGCAAGATAATTAACACAGTAAAGTGCACTGCCGTCGCCAAGCCGCCTGAAATAAAATAACGAATAAAAGTAAATAAAAAATGAGTGTTCAGCATGAGATTTATTCTGAAAAAAGATTATATTTGATGGAAAAATACCAATATATAGTACAATAATCGGTTATTTTTTATTGATTGAACGAATGGATGGTGCCATGCAAATTATACAGGAAGCTTTAACTTTTGATGACGTGTTATTAGTACCCGCTCACTCTACTGTGATGCCGCGTGAAGTCTCAATGAAAACCAAGTTAACACGTAATATTACTTTAAATATTCCACTGGTTTCTGCGGCAATGGATACTGTAACAGAAGCAAGATTAGCCATTGCGATTGCTCAAGAAGGCGGCATGGGGATTATTCATAAAAATATGACCATTGCCGAGCAAGCCCAAGAAGTGCGTCGTGTTAAAAAATATGAAAGTGGCGTGATTCGTGAGCCAATTACCGTGGCTTCAACCGCCACGGTACGAGATGTAATGGCATTAACCCAGCAAAATAATATTTCTGGTGTGCCTGTGGTCGATGGCAACCAATTAATGGGTATTGTCACCAGCCGCGATTTACGTTTTGAAACACGCTTGGATGAATCCATTGCTAAGGTTATGACGCCTAAAGAGCGTTTAATCACGGTTAAAGAAGATTTTACTCCAGCCGAAGCGTTGAAATTGCTACATGAACATCGCATTGAGAAAGTGCTTATTGTGAATGATGACTTTCACCTGCGTGGCATGATTACAGTTAAAGACATTCAAAAAGCTAAAGACTACCCTAATGCCTGTAAAGATAACTTAGAGCGTTTACGTGTCGGAGCAGCAGTTGGTGTGGGGGAAGGGACGGAAGAGCGTATTGCAGCCTTAGTAGAAGCTGGGGTTGATGTGGTCGTAGTTGATACTGCGCACGGCCATTCGCAAGGTGTTTTAGATCGTGTACGTTGGACAAAAGAAAATTACCCTGATTTAGACGTGATTGGCGGTAATATTGCCACCGGCGCAGCCGCTTTAGCTTTAGTTGAAGCAGGCGCAGATGGCGTAAAAGTAGGCATCGGCCCAGGCTCTATCTGTACCACGCGTATTGTGGCTGGAGTGGGTGTTCCACAAATTTCAGCAGTGGATAATGTTGCTCAAGCCTTAAAAGGCACAGGCGTTCCTCTTATCGCTGATGGTGGGATTCGTTATTCAGGTGATATGGCTAAAGCTTTATCAGCAGGTGCTTTTTCTATTATGTTAGGCGGACTGTTTGCAGGGACTGAAGAAGCGCCTGGCGAAATTGAATTATTCCAAGGTCGTTCTTATAAATCTTACCGCGGTATGGGTTCGATTGGGGCAATGGCACAACAACAAGGTTCCAGTGATCGTTACTTCCAAGAAGATGCCGATTCATCGGATAAATTAGTACCTGAAGGCATTGAAGGACGAGTTCCTTACAAAGGCACCTTGGTTGCTGTTATTCATCAAGCCATTGGTGGTATCCGTGCCAGCATGGGTTATACCGGTTGTGCCACGATTGAAGATTTACACGATAACGCGCAATTTGTTCGTGTCACCAGTGCAGGCATGAGCGAAAGCCATGTACACGATGTTACTATTACCAAAGAAGCACCGAATTATCGGGTGTAATTTATACCTTAATATTTTAATAATCGAGGCTCCTAGTGAGCCTCGATTTATTTGTAGCACCTAGAAAGCTAACTACTTAAAGAGACAGCCTGTGAATCAACAAAACACTGACATCCATGCACACAAAATCTTAATTTTAGATTTTGGCTCACAATATACTCAACTGATTGCTCGTCGTATTCGCGAAATTGGCGTTTATTGCGAAATTTATGCCTGTGATTGTTCTGAAGAGGCTGTGAAAAATTTTGGCGCCAATGGCATTATTCTTTCTGGAGGCCCTGAGTCCGTTACTCAAGGCAATACGCCACGCGCACCTCAAGCAGTATTTGAAGCAGGCGTGCCTGTTTTAGGGATTTGCTACGGTATGCAAACGATGACCGAGCAACTTGGCGGCAAAGTTGAATCTTCAGACCATCGGGAATTTGGTTATGCTCAAGTGCGCGCACGCGGTCATTCAAAACTGTTAAAAGATATAGAAGATGAAGTCAATGCTGAAGGCTTTGGTTTACTTGATGTTTGGATGAGTCATGGCGACCGTGTGGTTGATTTGCCTACAGGCTTTAAATTAATGGCCAGCTCTGATGGCGCGCCTATTGCAGGAATTTCCAACGAAGAAAAAGATTTCTACGGCGTACAATTTCACCCAGAAGTCACGCATACCAAACAAGGCGGCCGTATGCTCAGCCGTTTTGTATTAGATATTTGTGGCTGTGATGCTTTATGGGATTCCGCGCATATTATTGATGAAAATATCCAAATCATTAAAGAAAAAGTAGGCAGTGAACAGGTTATTCTGGGTTTATCGGGCGGGGTAGATTCTTCGGTCGTAGCCGCGTTACTGCATAAAGCCATTGGCACACAGCTTACCTGTGTTTTTGTTGATACAGGCTTGTTACGCCTGAATGAAGGCGATCAAGTGATGGCTATGTTTGCAGAAAACATGGGCGTTCATGTGATTCGTGTGAATGCTGAAGAGCGTTATTTAAACGCCTTGGCAGGTAAAACCGACCCTGAAGAAAAGCGTAAAATTATTGGCAATTTATTTGTTGAAATTTTTGATGAAGAAGCTGAAAAACTCACCGATGCTAAATGGTTAGCACAAGGGACGATTTATCCCGATGTGATTGAATCCGCAGGCGCAGCCAATGGTAAAGCGCACTTAATTAAATCGCATCATAATGTGGGTGGCTTACCTGAAGATATGAAACTCAAGCTCTTAGAGCCTTTACGCGAATTGTTTAAAGATGAAGTGCGTAAATTAGGTTTAGAGTTGGGGTTACCTGCCAATATGATTCATCGTCATCCTTTTCCTGGACCAGGGTTAGGTGTGCGAATTTTAGGCGAAGTTAAAAAAGAATACGCGGATTTATTGCGTAAAGCCGATGCTATTTTTATAGAGGAACTGTATCGACATGATTTATACCAAACAGTGAGTCAGGCTTTTGCGGTCTTCTTGCCGATTAAATCGGTGGGTGTCATGGGTGATGGCCGTCGTTATGATTATGTGATTGCCATTCGTGCAGTAGAAACCATTGATTTTATGACCGCTCGTTGGGCGCACTTACCTTATGAATTCTTAGGTTTGATTTCGACCCGTATTATTAACGAAGTGGACGGTATTTCACGGGTCACTTACGATATTTCTGGAAAACCACCTGCCACGATTGAGTGGGAATAAATAGCGAACAAGATGCCGCATGGATGCGCTACGCGATACGCTTAGCGCAACGTGCTGAACAACAGGGAGAAGTTCCTGTCGGTGCAGTGATTGTGCAAAATAATCGCTGTATTGCCGAAGGTTGGAATACGCCTATTTTAGACAGTGACCCAACCGCTCATGCTGAAATAGCGGCTTTGCGTAAAGCAGGGCAGTTTTTAAAAAACTACCGCCTAACGGATTGTACTCTGTACGTTACTTTAGAGCCTTGCGTGATGTGTATGGGCGCTATTTCCCATGCGCGTATTCAGCGTATTGTTTTTGGGGCAGAAGATGCGAAGCGTGGCTGTTTATGTAATGCTTTAGAGTTAGCGGAAGCCGATTTTTTAAATCATAAAATCGAATGGCTGGGCGGCGTATTAGCTGAAACTTGCAGTGATTTATTACGTGATTTCTTTAAAGCCCGACGTAAGAAACAAAAGAAAAATAGTCGAAAGGCTTAGCCTAATAAGGAATTCATCTCTCTAAATAATTTCCGTAAGGCTTGAACCTCTTTATTTCCTATCTTATTATTTTGGTGTTGAATGACTAGCGTATTAGACAGCTTATGAGCTTGGTCATGTAAGGCTTGTAATTTACTAAGCAAAGGGACAGCAAATAATGCCTCTTGTTTTTCACGCTTAATCCAAGTACCGCAAGGGCATTTATTGTGATTACTAATAGGCCAAACTAAGCTAGGCTCATATTCTTGCTGAATATTTTTTTCAAAACAGCCAAGCCACTGCTGTGTAATGAGTTTAAATATTTCTACTTTTCTTTCTCTGGAATTATAGGTTTGTTTTGTATAATTTTGCCAAACACTATTGGGCGTATAATTTAATAACCAGTTAGGAAAATCCTCAGAAGGCATTGGGCGAGAAATTCCATAGCCTTGCATCGCATAACAGCCCATTAAATATAACATTAGACCGTGTTCTGTCGTTTCTACACCTTCGGCAATCACACTTTGATTAAACGCATGAGACAAGCCGATTACGCCATCAATAATGGCATAATCACTTGGATCATCCAGCATATCTCGCACAAAACTCTGATCAATTTTAATGGTATTAGCCGATAAATTTCGTAAATGAGTTAAGGAAGAATAGCCTGTGCCAAAGTCATCTAAGGCAATATGCACGCCTAATTTATTTTGACAGGTTTGAATAATATGACTAATCGTAGGTAAATCGCCTAAAGCACTGCTTTCCAATATTTCTAACTGTAAATATTTAGAGATCACTTCGGGGTATTGTGCTAAAGACTTTTCAAGATAATCCATAAAAAGAGTCGATTGCAGATGATAAGAAGAAATATTAATACTCACTTCTAATTGAATGCCTTGCTTATTCCAAAGGTTCAGTTGTTTTAAGGCTTGATTAATGACCCACTCACCAATATGTATTTCGATTTCCGTTCCATCAATAATTGGTAAAAAACTTAAAGGTGGAATAAGACCTTTTTGCGGATGAATCCACCTAATTAAAGCCTCTGCACCAAAAACGTGGCCTGTTTTGATATTCACTTTCGGCTGGAAATATAAACACAGCTCATTATTGACTAAGGCCGCTTGAATTTCTTCGCGTCGATGATATTCTTGTATGGTTTGTTTATCAAGCTGAGTATTAAACAACTGATATTGATGCTTACCAGCCAGTTTCGATTGATACATCGCTTGATCGGCATGACGAATTAAAGTATCAATATCTGCATTGTCATCAGGGTATAAAGTAACTCCACTGGAGGCGCTAATTTGATGCGATAAGCCATCAATAAAAAAGGGCTGAGATAGGGAGTAATGAATACGCTCTAATATTTCTTGGCATTGTTCAATAGAGTCTATATCTCCTAATAACAAGGCAAATTCATCCCCACCTTGACGTGATACCGTATCTTCATCACGGATACTGGCACTAATACGGTTCGCCACTTCAATTAATAACTTATCTCCTACGTTATGACCGTAATTATCATTAATCGGCTTAAAGTTATCTAAATCTAAAAAACAAATGGCTAACAGCGAATTATTACGTTTACTGTGTGCAATCGCCAAAGAAAATCGGTCAGAAAATAAAGCACGATTAGGCAGTTGAGTGAGAACATCGTAATGCGCCATCAACTCTAAATTCTTTTGTTGTTTTCGGCTTTCAGTAATATCCGAGAGCATCCCTACATAAAGCAGAGTATCGTTTTTGCTGGGGTCAGTAATCGCTGTAATAGTTAAGTAAGCAACAAATAATTCACCATTTTTCTTCTTATTTGACACCTCTCCTGACCATAACCCCTCTTTATCAATACAATTCCACATATGTTGATAAAATTCAGAACCTTGCTTACCTGAGCTGAGTATACTGGGGTTATTACCTATGACTTCCTCTTTTTGATAACCTGTTAACTTAGAAAATGCAGGGTTAACATCAATAATGACTCCTTTACTATCGGTAATGGTAATGCCTTCATGCGAAGAATTAACAATAGCTTCCGCTCTAGCTCGTACTTTTTGCTCTTCTTGTAACAACTGACTTAATTGCTCCGCCATATAATTAAAGCTATCTCCGAGTAAGCTGAGTTCATTATTTGAATTAATGGATATACGCTGATTGAGGTTTCCTTTAGCTAAAGCCACTGCATTATTAGAAATAGACCTAATGTTTTTTTGCATGGCAAGATAAGTACCAATAGCAAAATAAAGAAAAAGAATAAAAAATAAGCTAATAATAATCGCGGCTTGTTGTAATGTAACGCGTACTTTATGCAGTTGAGTTTCTGTAAGGTTTTTAATGGTCGGCAATAAAACATCGTACAGTACTTTATAATTAGTATTAATGATTGCCGTTGTCAGATGAAAATAGCGACTGGCTTCAATATCATAACGGTGATTTAAAATATGCTCTGTGACTAATTGGTTAAACTCTTTAGTATTATCATCTATTTTTTGTACAAAAGGAGATAAGGCTTTTTGTATTAAAGGGTTATAGTCAATGGTTTTCTTTAAATCCTGACTTAATTGCTTTATTGAATAATCCGCTTGCAATAATAAAGCATAAATACCATGCCGCTGTATTTCAGAAGAATGCTTCTTGAATAAGATAGCAACTCCAGCCGCACGCGTTTGTCCTAAAAATTCCTGTGCAGGAGCCAATTGATTTAATGCTGTATTCATCAAATAATAATGGTCTAAATCTCCTGAACTATTTAAATGAAAATCATCTTTAATCAATTGCAATAATGTAAATAATTCATCAATTAAGCGGGTTTGTAGCTTAAAGTTTTCTGTTGCTGATGTATTCTTGCCTTGGGTTGTAATAAATTCCCACTGTGATTCTATTGCTTGCCATATTGAGGCTTGAATATAATCCGTAGGTAACACTTGCTTTAACTTCAATAAATAACTTTTAGCTTGCTTTTGTTCTTCTTGTAATAAGCCTTGTAGCTCATTATTTCCTTCTAATACGCCAGCCGTTAGCCCACGATATTGTTGAATCGCTTGTATTGACCTAAATAAGTAAGAAAGCATTTCTATGCCTGCTAATTGCTGCTCATAAGTGTGAATTTCTTTACTTAAATGTTGATACAGTAAATGACTGGTGGTCGCCAAAGAAAATAAAACAATCAAAGCTAGAAGTACTGATCTTTTAGCAAAATTCAGCCGTGCCATAAGGTAGCTGGCAGGATAAAAAATAGAGGAAAAATAAGATCTCTTCGGTATCGAATTTGAATTTTGCATTTATATTTTAAATAAAAAAATTAAAAGTTTCCTTAGTGCTAACAAGGGTATTTAAATTGCGTTTTATTCTAACACTATATTCATAGTATTCATTCTTAGGGTAGTGGGTCAAATTTGTAGTTACGCATAAATATCTCGACCAAACTCGACTTTATTGATCAATAAACCAATCGTAATATCATGCATTTCTTCAGATTTTGAAAAGAAAATCGTTTTACGGGTCAAACGTTTAATCCAGGTTCTTAAATTTAAATTTTTACGTTCAATTTTTTGTGTATTGCATTTACCTATTTCGTGTTTTTCAAAATCAATATGGCGTTCAAAAGCACCCCCAGTCACCTGTGTAATAGCGGGTAATGTTTAAAGGCTCAAGTAAGACCTTTAGCTCTTTAAAAACAACATCCTTACGTTTGCCAAAGACATAAGCAAGAATCGTATTCGTTGAATGATCCACAGCAGACCAAATCCAGCAGGGCAATCGGGCTTAAATAAGTATAAAAATCAAACTGTTGAAAAAATCGATTTTTATCCCTTACAATATTCAATGAATGACCCTATTATTCGACTTGTAACTTATTGTTTTTAAATTAACAAATAAAAGAATCCTTTTAACATCAATTTTATCGTAAAATGTATTTTTATAATTACTTGATTTTAAATGCGATTTAAGCCCGATTGCCCATGCCAAATCCAGCGTTGATTCGCCTTTTTTTCGACAAATGACCATTGTTCATCTATTTCAGCCTCTTCACAGGTCAATTCAATTTGGCTATCCACTGTGAGAGGCTGAAAGTTGGGATTTACTTGGACGAGATTTTTGCCCTTTTTTTTAACGTATTGATCACTGTATTTTTATTAATTTTAAGCACGCGCGCGGTATCTCGAATGCCACTCGAATTAATGGCCATTTCAACTATCTTTTCTGTCATACCAGGCTCGCACGCTTTATACCGATAATTCTGCATAAAGGTCTGTCTTTTACAGTCTTTGTTTTGGCATAAATAGCGTTGGGTGCCGGCAGCACTTTTGCCAGATTTTATTATTTGAGTGCCATTGCACTCGGGGCATTGGATTTTTTGATAACATGTCATAAACTCTCATTATACAGAAAACAACAAGTTCGACCCACTACCGTATATTTTAGTCAAGGTTTTCGTTATCCGGTTCGACACATTGCCTATCTAAAGTTCCAACATCCAGTACGGGCGCGGCACTAATATCTTCTGCGTCCATCATTTCCGCTACGCGCTGTAATGAAGAGATGATCATGCTTTTTTCCCACTCTTTAAGTCCTGAGAATTGCTCAGTAAATTGATTTTGCAAGGGTAAGGGGGCATTAATCAATATTTCAATTGCTTCCTCTGTTAAATAAGCGTGTACCTTTCGTTTATCTTTATCTGAGCGTTTACGCGTCACTAGATGACGTTTTTCCAGTCTATCCAGAATCGTTGTGACCGTAGCTTGGCTCAAGCTTATTTTATTGGCTAACTCGCCTATGGTTGCCTGCCCTATTGATCTAATTGCCTGAAGCAATAAAATTTGAGGTGCCGTTAACCCTGTCGTTTTGGCAAGGTATTTTGAGTGTAAATCGGTTGCCCTTATTACGCGTCTCAGAGCAATAAGCACTTGTTCTATATGGTTCAACAGCCCACCTTGATGACTTGAAAAAAAAATTGATTATAAACGGATCGTTTTATTTATGCTGTGCAATTTTGGTTACAGCGACAAAAAATTATTTATTTTGTGTTCTGCATGAATCTATCGACCCTTTGATGGTCGCTGGATTAGTTTATCTTCTACAGCGTATTATTGAGTTCACTATACTTAGTGCACTAAACAATATATCATATAAAGAAACTTAAATCCGACGCTAATCTATAAGTTATCTCACGACAGACTAGCTGAACGATTTAATGAATTCATTAGAAGTGTATATAAATACAGGTATAAAATCATCAAAAGATTAGACATAGATCTACATCAGCCTTTACCCGAAGAGGGTGTAGCCGCATTTAAGTTAATCGCAAAATGCGCTCCTCTGGACACTAATTCTCTCTATTGCAATTTATTGCAATGCAGTCATTTCTCAGGCACTTCGGTTGCCGCTACTTGCCAAGGTGAGTTGCTCGGATTCATCTCTGGCTACTTAATTCCTGAGCGGCCAAATACTTTGTTTATTTGGCAAGTCGCAGTTGATGAGCAAGCCAGAGGTCAAGGGTTAGCGACTAGAATGCTACAAAATATTTTAGCCAGAGACCTATGCACTAACGTTAGTGCGATTGAAACCACTATTACCGAATCAAATAAGGCCTCATGGGCATTGTTTAATCGCTTAGCTAGCAAATTAAATGCTCAGCTTAATAGCTCAGTTATGTTTGATCGTGAGCAACATCTTGATAACGCGCATGATACGGAAATGTTAGTAAAAATTTCCCCGCTTATAAAAGGCACCGACTTTGAACAAGACACTTCGATTTAACGCAATAAAGGGTAACTAATAATGAAAATTTTTGAAGAAGTTGAATCTGAAGTACAGTCCTATGCACGCTCGTTTCCTCGTGTTTTTAATAAAGCCCAAGCTGAATTTCTTTATGATGAAGAAGGTGTCGAATACTTGGATTTCCTTGCAGGCGCGGGTACTTTAAATTATGGGCATAATAATCCAATATTCAAAGAAAAGTTACTTGAATATATTCATAGCGATGGTATTACCCATGGTTTGGATTTACACACTAAAGCAAAAGGTGAATTTCTTGAAACCTTTAACGAAAAAATACTCAAGCCACGTAATTTAGATTATGTACTGCAATTTACTGGTCCAACAGGAACTAATGCGGTTGAGGCTGCTTTAAAGCTGGCAAGAAATGTCACAGGACGTGAAAATATTATCGCCTTCACTAATGGATTTCATGGTGTGAGTCTTGGTGCACTTGCGGCCACAGGTAATTCTCATCACCGTGGAGCAGCAGGTGTTAGCCTTAACGGGGTTAGCAGAATGCCTTATGATGGCTATCTTGGTGATGAGATGGATACGATCGCCTATTTAGATAAAGTACTTTCCGACTCTAGTAGCGGTATTGATCTTCCAGCAGCGGTTATTGTTGAAACTGTTCAAGGGGAAGGTGGAATTAATGTCGCAAGTGTCGAATGGTTAAGAGATTTACAAACAACCTGTAAAAAACATGATGTTTTATTGATTGTTGATGATATTCAAGCCGGTTGTGGTCGTACAGGTAGCTATTTTAGTTTTGAAGAAGCCGGTATTTATCCGGATATCGTTACCCTTTCCAAGTCATTAGGCGGCTACGGTCTTCCTTTTGCGATGGTACTTATTCGTCCAGAAATTGACCAATGGAAACCAGGCGAACATAACGGTACTTTTAGAGGTAATAGTTTTGCCTTTGTTACTGCTAAAGCCGCGATTGATACTTACTGGTCAGATGATGCGTTTTCAAAAGAAATCAAACGTAAAGGTGCGTATGTATCTCAACGACTTGAAGCCATTGTGGAACGTTATGGCGAAGGAAATTTCACCACTCGTGGCCGTGGTATGTTTCAAGGCATTAACTGCGTAAACAGTGATTTAGCAGGAAAAATTACGCACAAAGCATTTCTACAAAATATGATTATCGAAACCAGCGGCGCAGAAGATCAGGTGGTTAAATTTTTCTGCCCTTTGATTATTAGCGATGAAAGCCTAAAGAAAGGCATAGATATTGTTGAGCAGGCGATCAAAGAAGTGTGTGCTAAGGAAGATTCAATTCCTGAAGAAAAAGATTTTTTTCCAATCTCTGAATAAATAGGTCAAAAAATGATTGTAAGACAACTGCAAGAGGCGGAAAAAAGTAATCGCCGCATCGTGTCACCTGATGGTAACTGGGACAGTACCCGCATGTTATTAAAAGATGACAATATGGGTTTTTCATTCCATATCACTACGATTTATGCACAAGCAGATTTCCAGATGCATTACCAAAATCATTTGGAATCTGTTTATTGTATTTCTGGGGAAGGTGAAGTAGAAACCTTGGCAGATAATAAAGTACATCCGATTACGCCGGGCACACTTTATATTTTAGATAAGCACGATAAACATATATTACGTGCGACAACTGAAATGAAAATGGCCTGTGTGTTTAATCCACCGCTTAATGGTACAGAAGTGCATAACGCCGAAGGCGCTTATGAGTTACAAGCACCCACATTGGATTAGCTCACTGATGTTACGCAGTGCTTTTAAAGCCCTCTCCCTTGGGGAGAGGGCTGGGGTGAGGGGGTGTTTTTCTTTGCATTCTCAACAATTTAAGACCAACCTTAGTCAATTAGCATGCTAAGTGCTTAATGTTCTTTATTGGCAACACTACAACACCCCTCACCCAACCCTCTCCCCTAGGAGAGGGAGCTAAAAAACAAAGAGCTGGGAAGTCTGATTAAGAATGGGAACTCTCTTTGGTCATGAGCTTATTTTAAGAAAAAAAGTGGTGTAGATACCTATGGCCTTTGGAGAGGACTTAAAAATAGGAAGGTTTTACTTATTCCTTGTTCTGCGTAACATCAGTTAGCTCATTAAGCCTTGCCTAATAAGCTAAGACTCAATCCTAAGTTCTACTTAAAAGAAAAGCCGTCATTCTCGAAGTCTTAATTGAGAATGGCGGCTTTTCCAGTAATATACGCCTTCCATTTTTCTGTGCAGGTAAGAGAGCCTGAAATCCCCTAAACTAGGTACACACCAGCAAGGACACTCCATTGATTATTAGCTTTTTATGCTTCATGGCTTTATTTGTTGCTATCGGCTTGAGCTCTTTATTTAAAAGCAAAGCGACCAAGCAAGATTATTATTTAGCCAGCGGCTCGGTTTCGCCTGGTTTGGTCGGTCTATCAGCCGTGGCGACCAATAACAGCGGTTATATGTTTATCGGTGTGATTGGTTATATTTATACCACTGGGCTTGCCTCAATATGGTTAATGTTAGGCTGGATTGCAGGCGATTTTCTGGCCTCTACCTTTGTACATGGCCGCTTGCGCTCTGCGACAGAGAAAACAGGTCAAGTGAGTTATGCAGGTATATTAAGTCACTGGCATGGTGAAAAAAATAAAACACTACAACGTGTTGTGGCGGTTATTTCACTGGTTTTTTTATTAGCCTATGCCAGCGCCCAATTGGTTGCGGGAAGTAAAGCCCTTCATGTTTTACTTGGCTGGCCCATGTGGGCGGGGGCGGTATTAGGTAGCGTCATGGTGGTTTTTTATTGTATGGCCGGCGGAATCCGAGCTTCAATTTGGACGGATGCTGCACAATCAGTTGTGATGATATTTTCTATGGGCTTATTGCTGGTTACGGCTATTAGCGCGCAAGGTGGCGTAAGCGTTACCATAGATCAACTAAGTCAAATTGACGGTTTTCTTGACTGGTTTCCCAAAGATCTGGTCTTACCGGGATTGGCTGGTGGTATTTTATTTGCAATAAGCTGGATGTTTGCTGGACTGTCTGTCATTGGACAGCCGCATATTATGGTTCGTTTTATGGCTTTAAACGATAATAAAAAAATGCGTCAGGCTAGAATCTGGTATTACAGTTGGTTTCTACTTTTTTATTGCATGGCAACCGGCATAGGTCTGTTATCTCGTATTTATCTGGGCGATATTGCCAGCTTTGATGCTGAATTAGCCTTGCCAACCATGGCACAGCAATTATTATCTCCCGCCTTTGTTGGCTTAATTCTCGCTGGAATTTTTGCGGCCACCATGTCTACAGCAGATTCACTGATATTAAGTTGTTCAGCCGCGCTGACCCATGACTTATTACCACATAACATTGAAGATACCCGCTTACTAAAATTTGCAACCGCACTGATTACTTTAGCGGCATTACTTTGGGCATTGCTTAACGGTCAGAGTGTTTTTAGTCTGGTGATTATGGCATGGTCTGGTCTAGCCAGTGCCTTTGCGCCGTTACTCATCGTTTTATGTCTGGGTGGAAAACCGACAGAAAAAATCAGCCTATTAGCCGTTTTTGTAGGCTTAGCTTCTGCCATGTTATGGCGTTATGTGGGTTGGAATAATGCAGTCTACGAAGGCATGGCCGGCATTATTTCAGGTTTATTAGTGCTTTATATCGAAATTGCTTTAAAAAAAAGGCGCGTATAAATTTAAAGATTCATCAAGCAGATATAAAGCATTAAAAATCAAAAAACTATGCACTAAAAGATGCATAGTTTGACTAGCGACTGAAAGTCGCGCTTTCGGCTCAAGCCGATTAAAAGTGAGACTAACTGAACGTCAGTGTATTACATTTCCCGCACTAATAAGTTGCACCTTACTATGGTATAGTTTCCTTTTGGCTATGTCTGCATTAACTGTTGGTGGGTGCTGATTTTTAATGATGTCATTTATGCAACAACCTGACTACCATATTGATCAACTTTATCCCAAAATTGTTGCCACCGACCTGCAGACTGAACCAGTGCGCGTAATGATAAAATAACTTTAGCTCCTTTATCTTTCCAGCGCATTCCTGAGCCACACAACCGCTGTTTAACCAATGTTTTACACGCGGCTTCGGTGATACCTGAGCCTATCGGCAAGTTCTTTTCTTCATGACCTGCATAATCCATCATGTGCCGATGATTTTTAAAGTACGTTAATGCTGCGTCTAAATTGCTCTTGATCGTTTTTGTTAGGCTCGTTTTCCTCGC
>Ga0209292_1000982_pt1 | contig 35821 bp, 25 predicted proteins | sample GOMGulsemesocosm_2_FD_184634 | JGI IMG/M metagenome (GOLD analysis project Ga0209292, IMG submission 184634) | Methane-oxidizing microbial communities from mesocosms in the Gulf of Mexico - GOM9C Gulf of Mexico (SPAdes) (version 2) | ecosystem: Environmental > Aquatic > Marine > Cold seeps...
TGGCAGATTGATAATGTTAGCCCTGGTTTGTTTAAACTTATCGGATCATAGAGTTCGATACTGGGGGGCTGTAGTAACATATCGATTTTACTCTGCGGCATACCGATACCCGTATCAGTAATTGCAAAGACTAAAACCTCGCAAGCATCTTCAGATGCATCAGTTCGACCCATACTCTCTATTTTTAATTCAACAAAACCACGACTAGTGAATTTCAGCGCGTTACTGACCAAGTCAACCAGCACTTGCTGTAAGCGTTCTGGGTCACCATAAAAAAAACGATGACTATCTTCTGGATAGTTTAAAGAAAATCTTACTCTCAGATTCCCGCTCAATTTAGTTCGTAAAGAAGTATAAACTTGATCTAATAAAGCGAATAGATCAAATCTACGATGCTCTATCACTAAATCACCTGAAATGATCTTAGAGTAGTTAGCCACGTTATCTAGTATCGCTATACTCATCTTCGCTGACCTCTCGACGAGACTGATGTATTCCTTATCTTGCGCTGACAGATTAGATTTCTTTAATAATGATACTGAGCTCAAAATGGTATTGATCGGCGTTTTTATCTCGCTATTAATACCTTCTATTAACCGACGCTTACCGGGAATCGAGTCACTCGCAGCTGTCGCATGCTCTTTATGTATCTGTGCCAGCGATGTATTAACCATAGTCACCAGATTATTTACTTCTCTATATGGACTGGCGATCGCATCTTTATTCAGCATTAACGGCTTGCCAGAAAATGCTTCCTCAAGCTCTGCGAGAGGTGATAACAATTGTGATTTAATCACATACAGCCCAATACCTGACATCAATATAATCAGAGTACCTAGACTAAACAGTAATGCCGTTTGGGATGAAGAAAAACCGTCCATTAACACCCCCTGTGGAACGATAGACACAACCGCCCACTGAGTTTTAGGTATTGAAGTTGCTATGGCGATAGCCGGTTCTAAAAACAAACTAGTCATGACATTTTCTTGAATTATTGTATTTTGCTTAACGATGAACTCTTGCCAGTTGTTAATTACTGCTAAGCCTTGTTGTGGTTGTGGTTGTGGTTGGAATTCAGATCGCGGCAAGTGTGCAGAAAATGATATAGGCTGTTCGTTTTTACCGACGAGTAATGAATAACCAGTCAGACTTCGATCGGATTGGTTAAGTAACATTTCAATATTAAAAAATGCAATGCGCATAACGATGACTCCTGCAACATTGCCATTTACAAAATAGGGCGATGACACTAATACACTAAAAGCATTATTTTTAGAATTTAAACTACTTACTGGCTGCGACCAATTCACATCATTAATAGATAAATTACGAGTATCTTTAAACCAGCTTTTCTGCCAATACTGAGTCGTAATATCATCATTCATGGTATCTGTAAAACGGCCTTTTTTCAGTGTTAATATCGGACCCTGTTCAATAGGTAATACATGCGCAGAAATAATATTAATATCCTTTCTAGTACGTTGTAATACCGAGGGCAAGAGTCTATTTAATTGGCTAGATTCAATTGAACCCACTAACAAGGTTAATCGGTTCACTAAATTATCAATATCATTGATACGCTGTGTTAACTTGGTCGCAGACTCTTGCGTCTGAGCAATAAGTAATTCTTTGTTGTTTTCATAACTTAAATCTTGGCCAATCAGATTGACAATAACTAATGAAATTAACGAAAAAAACACGAATAAAGTAACAAATAATCGTAGTATTTTGTTCGTCAGAGAAAGGTTTGAGAGTGTGCTTGGAGCGTTAGGGTGTTGTCTAGCCATGACCATGTTTTCCTTATTTTACCTCTCCAACAAATTTAGCTGACAACGACAAAATTGCGACAACTCTGCTCGCTTTAATTGATCCTTGCATACTCGACAGCTATTTCAGTGCCAGTTTCTACAATTTATACGAGTAAGACGCGGTTATGCTGTATAATGAAAGCAAGTCAAAACAAAATATGACCTAAAATTGAGCTTAACAGCTATTAATTTGTATAGCGCTCCTATATAGTTCACGCCCATATTTGTTTCATGTAATTTATTATTTAATTTAAGAGGTAGCTTCTTTGCGCTTTCAAGATTTCGGTATCGATCCACGTTTAATCAGTTCAATCGAGCATTTAGGATTTGAAAAGGCCACAGAGGTGCAGGAAGCAGCTATACCACTTATTTTAGGTGGTTGTGACATAATGGCTACGTCACAAACAGGTAGTGGTAAAACTATCGCTTACGGCTTACCAATATTACAGCGTATGTTAAAGCAACGTCGTTTCGAGCATCGTGCTGTACGTGCTGTGATCCTAGCGCCAACACGTGAACTTGCGATCCAAGTACATGCCAACATGAAACACTTAGGCATGAGCCTAGATTATCAAATCCAATTAATTATTGGCCGCGAGTCGTTTCAACATCAAGAAAAATTACTGCGTAAGAATCCAGAAGTATTAATTGCGACGCCTGGTCGTCTTTTGGATCATATCCGTGGTAAAACAATTTCACTTGAACATTTAGAATTCTTAGTACTCGATGAAGCAGATCGTATGTTAGACATGGGTTTCCGTGATGACGTATCTGCAATTTCAAACAGCGCACCAAACGTAAAACGTCAAACTATGCTGTTCTCTGCGACACTAGAGCACGTTGATGTAGCCAATATTTGTAATCAAGTATTACGCGCACCAGAACGTATTGAAATCAATCGCTCAAACGATCAGCATGAAAAAATTGAACAACGTCTGCATTTCTCCGACAATCTAACGCACAAAGAAGAGCAACTAGTACATATAGCGAAAACTGAAGACTATCGCCAATTACTTATCTTCACCGCGACAAAATCAGATACAGAGCGTCTTGCAAAACTATTAGTTGATAATGACATCAATGCTACCTCGATTAATGGTGATATGTTACAAAACCAACGTAAACGTACCTTGGAAGATTTTCGCCGTGGTCGTGTTGAAGTATTAGTGGCGACAGATGTTGCAGCCCGTGGTCTTGATATTCGTACTTTGAGCCATGTGATCAACTTTGATTTACCGATTAACCCAGAAGACTTTATCCACCGTACAGGTCGTACTGGTCGTGCTGGCGCAACAGGTATTGCCATTTCACTGGTAAGTCCGAAAGATTGGACTTCATTCGGTAAAATCGAAAGTTACTTAAAAATAAAATTGAAGTGCACTATGTTAGAAGGTTTTGAAGCTAAGTTTAAAGGCTTGAAACCCAAACCAACCAAGAAGCGTTTACCTGCAAGCAATAAAGGTCGACCGACTAAACTCGCACGTAAAGGTGATAAGAATGCACCGCAACACAAATCAAATAGCGCGCCGAAACAAGCGAAGAAACAGTCAATGCGCGATTCACTAGCAAGTGCTATTGATGGTGGCTTTGCGCCGCTAAAACGTAAACCTAGAGCTGAAATTATTGATGATGGTCACGAAGAAGACTAGTAATAACAGTCAATTCAACATTATTGAATATTAACCCGCATCTTGCGGGTTTTTTATTGCATAAAAACCGCTGAATATAAAAATGACCGTATTGTGATAAAGATGTGATATTTAATACTTAGTATTTAAGTCAACACGTAACTTAAATATCGAGACAAAAATGAAACTCATTTATATTCCATTACTTTTTTTAACTATCATTTTAGCTGGCTGTAACGACTCCAATACATCGAGTAGTAATAATATCAACGCTAGTGATGATGTTGTTTATGACCTCACCTTCAATTCTAATTGGAGCGCAGTAAATTTTCCCGTTAATTATCCGTCCGCGGCTCACTTCTCAGGCTTAATTGGTTTAACTCATAACAATCAAGTTAACCTCTTCAAACGTTCTGAATTAGCCACGACAGGCATAATTGCCGTCGCAGAAACAGGGAAGAAAGGTACATTAACGAATGAAATAAATACCTATATAACCAATAATTATGCAGATAAGATTGTAGATGGTGGCGGTATTCCAACAGGGAGTAACTCGGTATCTCTGAGTTTTTCAGCAAACACTAATTATTCTTATTTCTCCATAGTGTCTATGGTTGCACCAAGCCCAGATTGGTTTATTGGTATTGATAGCTTTAAGTTATACGAAAACGGTCAATGGAAAGATAATTTAACTCTCAATTTACGTGTCTATGATGCTGGTAGTGATAGCGCAGATACTTTCACTGCAGCAAATGCACCTGAAACTAATAATGGTGTTATAACTCGTTTAACAACCGATGCAACAGATACTAACTTTTTTGATGGTATACATCGTGATAATGGCACATTTATCGGTACTATCACTCTAAAACTAAGACCTTAAATGCATAATTAATTAGTAACTTCTGATTTACCTCTCAGAAGTTACTGGGTCAATTTAGCTATTCACTCAATGATCACCAAGTTTCGATATTAATCGCGATAGTTTCACCGTCTGCCATAACTTGAATTTCTCCGTCTTGAATCATTAACTGTAAATCCATATTACGGTTATACAGCTTTTCTATTTGCTCTGCAGTTTCATCAGCGATGAACTTCACTGTCAAATTATCAGAACTGTATTTTGATTTCTTAAACCATAATGCGGCACTGCGATCACCGTAAGTATATACTGTTACTTTTTCAGCTTGGTTGGATGCTTTTTTCAAACGCTTATCTGAAGGTTGGCCAAGATCAATCCAGTGCTCAATCACATCAATATCGGATTTAAACCAAATATCAGGTTCATCATCTTGGCATAGGCCTTTAGTAAAAGCCAAACGCGCATCTGCATCGACATTTAACATCCAAGCTAATAAACGCAGCATGACGCGGTTATCTGTTTCAGACGGATGTTGGGCGACGGTCAATGGGATATCCGTCAGATATATATGATTATCAAGATCAACGATTGATATTTTTGCTTTTATAATTGTTGCAGTTAACGCCATAAAACCCACGGATTAATAAGATAAGGCAGGCATAATACACTGATACTCAGGGTTAGCAAAAATAAAAAACCGTAATGACACTCGAATACTATTTTGCCATTACGGTAAACGGGGCTGCTGTTAGATAATTGATTAACCATCTCTTGAATGGCAACCATATTACGATTTACTTCTTCAGTCACTGCACTTTGCTCTTCAGCTGCCGTCGCAATCTGAACGCCAAGATCATTAATTTCTGAAGTACTCTGCTGAGTATCTTCATTCATTACTTGAATATTACTCGCCATTGCATCAACTTCATCAACCAAAGCAGCGACACTATCTACCGCGCTAGTGACTACGCGTTTAGACTGCTCAGCTTCATCACGGGTACTTCGGGTGAAAGATGCCGATTGCGTTGTGCTCTTAGAAACACTGTCCGCCGTTGAACTCATTTCACTCACGGCCGTCACGACTTGCTCTGTTTCTAATGCGTGCTCTGTCAGGACATTGCGATTGGTATTAGTCTGGTTTTTAAGATGTTCAATACCAGTAGAATTGAAAAAAAACCGATATTCAATGAATATCGGTTTTTTAATTTAAGTCAATACCAGTTAAATATTATAGGATCTCTGTTGGTCCGCCAAATGATGTAACTGCGGGTGCTTTGCCTTTGAATTTTTCGAACTGCACCTGACAAGTATTAGCAACCGTAGCCTGAGCCAGTTCTGAAGAGCCAATATCTTGTGTTAATGTATTTGGATCGCCATAAGTACACAATGAACCAATACTTTCATCTTCAGGGCCATACCAAGCACCCTCTTCGATGCGGATAACACTTTCCGGATAGTTGTCGTCTACAACCGCACCAGCTAATAACTGTCCACGGTCGTTAAATACGCGCACGATATCGCCATCTCGAATACCACGCTTTTTCGCATCAACCGAGTTCATGTAAACCGGTTCACGACCTTGCACGGCATAAGTTGCACGGAACGCTTCCGATTCACACATTTGTGAATGCAGACGTTTATTCGGGTGACAAGACTGCATCCACACGGGGAACTCATCCGATTTAGGGCCACCATGAGAACGCTCACTCTTTTCAAACCACATAGGGTGGCCTTTACAGTTTTCATAACCAAAACGAGCAATCTTACGGCTGTAAATTTCAATGAAACCTGATGGTGTGCCCAAAGCATTCACTTCTGGGTCTTCACGGAAATCAGCATGACGCGTCCAATTTTCACCATCACCGAAGTGGAAGTAACCTTCTTTCCAGAATTCGCTAAATTCAGGCATTTCCCACTTGCCCTTATTCGCTTCTTTAGACACGTTGTACATTTCTTCTAACCACTGCACCTCTGTTTTACCTTGGGTATATTCTTTACTCTTACCCCAGCGCTTAGTTAGCTCAGTAAATATCTGGAAATCTGTTTTTGATTGAAATAGTGGGTCAACCAATTTTTTCATGCCTAATAAACCTTTGGCACGATATGAACCATAAACATCTAAATCATTACGTTCGTATTGGGTACATGCGGGTAACACGATATCGGCAAAACGGCAGGTCGCAGTCCAGTTATAATCAATCGCAATCACGGTCTCCAACTTCTGGAACGCTTTCTTCATGTTGTTGCGATCTTGATGGCGATGCCAAGGGTTACAACCAGTAAACACCATCATTTTAATATCAGGGAAAGTGATTTTAGCACCATTAGCATTAATTACCTTGCCTGGTGCTAAAAGTGCATCCACAAAACGTGCTACTGGGATCGTTGAACTCGCACCTTTGAAATCTTTACTTTCATGACGTGGTTTTTGACCTGAATCCGGATTACGCGGGAATGAACTCGCACCTACAGCGCCTGATGAAGGTACACCGATTGAACTGTAGTGATGGCCATAACTGATGCCACCACCTGGTAGACCAATCTGGCCTAGCATAGTCGCGAGTACCGCACCCATCCAGTAAGGCTGCTCACCGTGCTGTTGACGTTGGATAGACCAACCAAAGAGTAACTGCGTACGACCATTAGAGATTAAACGTGCAAAATCACGGATAGCATCAGCAGGTACACCACAAATTTCACTTGCCCATTCCGGGGTTTTCTCTACTTTGTCTTCAGTTTCACCTTGCACATATTGCAGGAATTTATCAAAACCTAGCGCGTAGGTATCGATGAATTTCTGATCATGTAAGCCTTCTTTCACCATGGTATGTGCCACAGCAAGCATGAAAGGTACATCTGTGTGTGGGTTAATATACTGGTGTTCATTACCCAAGAAGTTTTGAGTTTTATTTTTCACTGGATCAACACTGATCACGCGGATTTTTTTATTCGCGACTTTATCTTTCAGTTCATCCATATATTGCATGGCATCATGAGTTTCGCAGTTCCAACCTACTTGTAGGTTTTTCACTGGATCTGTTGCCCACAAGATAATAGTTTTACTGTTATCTAGGATCAACGGCCATGATGTACCCTGTGAATATACTTCAGTTGAACCGAGTACATACGGCAAGATAGTTTGACCAGCACCGGTTGAGTAGTCGCCCACATCTTTGACCGAGCTGCCATGCATAGCAATAGCGCGAGACATATGACTGCCACAGCTATGTAATTGACCAGTCGAGCGCCAACCATTCGCACCAGTATGTAAACCTGACGGTCCATAAGTTTCTTGGACACGTTCTAATTCTTCATAGAACATATCTAAGGCTTGGTCCCAAGTCACACGAATAAAGCGATTATCGCCACGTTGGCTAGTATTGCTTTTATGACGATTTAAATACCAATCTAAGCGCACCATTGGATAGCGTACACGCGAAGGGCTATAGATAATACCTTGTAAACCATTCAACATATCTGTTGGATATTTATCTAATTCAAATGCTTTAATCTCTGTAACCTGACCGCCATGGATCTTGGCGCGAAACGCCCCCCAATGAGAACCACTGAGTTTCCATTCCGCACGTTCTGCCATCGTCGCAGCATTTGCTACTTTAGGTGCCAGTAAGCTAGGACCGATCACCGCTGCAGCTGATGTTGCCATCATGCCTTTTAAAAAGGAGCGACGACTAACTGATACTGTTTCTTTTTGCGATTTATTAAACATAATCCGAGTACTCCTTTATTAGTGGTTGGCTTTATCATAATCTGATGAATGGCTTTGTAAGTACTTCAAGATAACATCATGTGTGTCACCATCAAGATTCACAAATCCTTGCATACCCGCAAACATACCAACCCACGTATTGGCATCAAAATGCGCTTCAGCTGGTTGGGTATGACAAACACTACAGGTTGTTTGGTATGCTTCTTTTGCATAATCCCAAATATTCTGCAGGCTTTCTTCGAAACCTTTCTTATCGACCCATAGTGTGAAAGTTACTTGTTCCCAAGGTAGACCCGTCAAGTCATCTTCCTTCTTATCACCACGAACAAACAATGATTCATCTTGAGAAGCTTCTTTAGACAAGGTTGCTTGCACAATATTTTTGGCAAAATCAAAGTATAAAACACGGCCGTAACCTTTCGCTTTATGCCAAGTCACTAACTCTATTTTCAATCGCCCATTAGACTCATCAATAACAGTAAATTGAGTCGCAGGTGACAACACACCTAAATAATCAGTTGCTGAATCATCAGCATAAAGTGGTGTTTGCACTAATGAGTAATAAGACTTACCTGTTTCGTATGAACTACCATCGAGATCTTGAGACATCTTAGCTAATGCACTATTAGCTGAATCATCCATTTCCGGTAATTCATGCGCAATGCCTTTATGACAATCGACACATGATTGGTCACGCTCTGCAGCTTTACGCATTTGAATTGCGCCACGTTGTGACATTTTGGCAAAATCCATGCTCTTATAATCATGACAATTACGACATTCTAATGAACCGTTAGCTTTAAAACGAGCCCATTCATTTTGCGCTAAATGCAGACGTTTTGATTCGAATTTTTCTTTAGTATCAACAGTCCCTAATAACCACCCGAATACATCTTTACTTGCACGCGCTTTCGCGGCAATTTTATCAGACCATTTATGCGGCACATGACAGTCGGGACAAGTAGCGCGAACACCACTGCGATTTGACCAGTGAATGGTTTTCTGAATTTCTTGATAGTTGTTTTCTTTCATACTGTGGCATGAAATACAAAATTCTTCGGTATTAGTTGCTTCTAGTGCAGTATTAAAACCACCCCAGAAAATAATGCCGGCAAGAAAAGCGCCGCAAGTAACAATACCTAAGGAGATATGCTTACTTGGTTTGTTAAACACACCCCAAAAGCGAGCGATCATAGAAAATATTTTTTTCATTTGAGTTTTACCTGAATAGAATGTAATTGGTTAAATTTATGAGTGACCAGGCAGGCCAAATAAAATGTTACTCATCCACATAATAAAACCATAACCAAATACACTAACAGTGGCTAAGATTGGAAATAAAAATACGGTTAAGAAGATGAATAACTTCCACTCACCTTTTTTTTCTGCAGCGATACTGCTGATCTGTTGTTTCATTTTAATTCCTTCAACAATTTCATCTATAGAATAAGGGGTAATTATAACGTTTGTAGCAATGTAAAGTAAGGTCAATAAGAAAAAAACAATAACAGCCAAAGTGAAATTTAATACTGAATACAGCTATAAATCAGCCATAAACCTTTAAATTGACGTTTAAACATGTAAAAAACAATATAAAATAATGACAGAAGATGAAGAATTATGAAAACTTATGAAGAACTATTAACCGAGACTCTATCTTTTGAAGAGTTATGGTGAATTGTGAATGTTATATCGAAATATTTTACCTCAGATAATGCATACTTCCTTTCTTCTACAGAGTATTAACCATTCGATATAGAATGGCTGATCTATCTTTAGCGCTTATGAGACACATAATATAATTTACATATGTATGATTTAGATCAAAATATTAGGAGCCGCTTTCTTCTTTTTAACAGTAAAAATACGACTAAAGAGGCATATATTATAGGCTCGATCCAACCAGATTTAACCGAAAGGTAATAATGGAGAGGTGTTAATAATGCCGCAAGGTAGACAAAATTATGTAATTTCTGCCAATTCTTAGCCATTTTCCTGCGAATGTAATTTGGTGATGTCACCGCAAGTAGCAATAAGATAACAAAAGCCATCATGCCCAAAAATATATAAGGTCTTTTCACCGTCTCAACCAATAACAACGTCCAATCCAATCCCAGATCTAACCAAGCAAATGCGATCAGATGTAAGCAGGCATAAAAGAAGCAGTATAGACCCAGCAAACGTCGAGTCGATACCAGCAACCCAGCTTTAAAGCGCTGCACAATCGGAGTGATGGCCAAGGTCAGCAACAATAAATTCATCGCGCCTTTACCCAAGAAATGAATAACCGCTTGCACAGGATCGCCACCTAAATCATCTAGATAGATAGCCAAACCAAGATACACCAGCGGCATGATCGCCAATACATGCATGTAGGCTTTAATGTACGGCATGCGTTTATAAGTCAAAAATTGCATCATTAAATCCCCACTTACTTGTATTTAAAATAACAAAACCATGAATAACGCTGATTAAATGAAGCGACTCAGATCCATGCCTTTATATAAATCAGCCACTTCTTCGCCATAACCATTAAACGGTAATGTTTTAATGCGTTTCGAACTAAAGATACTGCCACTACCAATGCGACGTTCCGATGCTTGGCTCCAACGTGGATGATCTACCGCTGGATTTACATTGGCATAAAAACCATATTCGCGTGATGCTAACCGATTCCAAGTTGTTGGTGGTTCTTTTTCTAACAAGTGAATTTTAACGATAGATTTAATGCCTTTGAAGCCGTATTTCCATGGCACGACTAAACGTATTGGCGCACCATTTTGCGGCGCAAGGGTTTTACCAAACGTACCAACAGATAACATAGTTAACGGGTTCATCGCCTCATCAATGCGCAGACCTTCAACATAAGGCCAATCAAGACTGCCGCCGACATAAGACGAAGCTTGTCCCGGCATTTGTTTTGGATCGTAGAGGGTTTCAAAAGCCACATATTTAGCGCGTGATGTCGGATTAGCTTTTTTGATAATTTCAGATAGCGAAAAACCAACCCAAGGAATAACCATCGACCAAGCTTCAACACAGCGCATACGATAAATACGCTCTTCTAAATCGGCGATCTTAAATAAATCGTCGTAACCGAGCGTGATAGTTTTTTCCACTTCACCAGTAATAGTTAACGTCCAAGGTTCAACTTGAAAATTTTGGCTGTTCTCTTGCGGATCACTTTTAGAAGTACCAAATTCATAGAAATTATTATGTCCGAGTACCTTCTTTTCTGGCGTCCAGATCTCGCCCTTAGCGTAATCTTGGCTGCCAGTTAACTGCAGAGGTGACTGTTTAAATTTGGTACTATCCGCGTCTTTACCACCAGAAAATACATCAAATATACCTGCTTGGGTCGCACTAACTGTAGCCAGGCCGATACCAGCCAACCCCACTTTTTTGAGGAAGTGACGACGCTGGTTATAAATAGGCTGGGCAATAACATCATTTTCTGATGCTTGAGATTTCTTTTTAGTTTTAATAATCATTTATCACCCGCTTAGTGTTTATCTAGATGTTGAATATAATCAATAAACTAATCATGGTTGAAATAAACAAAAACTTCATCACGGAACTATCACAAAGCTGACACAATTGTTAAAAACCAGTTAGCATTACTGCGCTTTAGTTTTACGTGCAGTCTTTCTGGTTGGTTTCTTCTTAAATCGAGATTGGCTATTACCACTTGGCAGATTGCGTAATCCTTCCGGTACTGCCGATTTAGCTTGTTCAATCATGCCTATTAACTGACTTTGCAAGTAACCCATGAACTCTTGATAACTGGCTTGTTTCTTACTGATACTTTCTAACACCGACTCCCAATGTGCGGTCATATCTGGCAAGGTAGCCGATTCTGGTAATGCAGTGATCAAAGCAATACCGGTTTCAGTGGCTTTAATCAGTTTGCCTTGGCGCTGTAAGAACTGACGTCTAAATAACAGTTCGATGATGCCTGCGCGAGTCGCTTCAGTGCCGAGGCCATCGGTATCTTTCAATATTTTACGGATTTCGGTGTCTTTAACGTAACGCGAGATCCCCGTCATCGCAGCAAGCAGCGTAGCATCGCTAAAATATTTAGGTGGTTGCGTCTGTTTCTCTATACATTCACCATGACTGCAATGCAGTTGCTCTCCTTTAATTATCGGCGGCAATTGCTTTTCGGCTTCGTCTTGTTGACTAGAATTATTTATTTTAGGAAATAAGACTTTCCAACCCAGCTTCAAAGTCATTTTAGCTTTAGCAATAAATAAGCCACCAGCAATAACAAATTCAGCATGGGTATCAGCATATTCATAAGCCGGATAAAATTGACATAAATACTGTCTCGCCACCAATTCATAAACAGTACGCTCTGCGCTCGAAAGCGCAGCAACGTTACCTGACTTCGCTGTCGGAATAATGGCATGGTGAGCATCAACTTTACTGTCATTCCAAGCTTTACTGCGCAAGTTCTGATCGGCATTATTCGCTGCATCTGCGAGTGCCGTACTGGTATTGCCTATCGCGTTAATGACAGTTCGACGCTGGTTGTAATGTTCTTTTGGTAAATAACGACTATCCGAACGAGGATATGTGATCAACTTATGCCGCTCATATAAGCCCTGACAAGTATCTAAAACTTGCTGGGCGCTCATACCAAAACGCTTAGCAGCATCAATTTGTAGTGACGATAAGTTATACGGCAGCGGCGCAGCTTGTTGTTTGTTTTTCTTCTCTAATTTCGTCACTTCAGCAGGTTGATTCTGAATTCGAGTAACCACGTTTTCAGCAAGTTTTTTTACCAGTACTCGTCCTTCATCATCCATATACGGTTTGCATGCAGCGCTGGGTTTCCATTTCGCCGTGAAATGCTCTTGATTGGCGGTCTGTATGTGCGCTTGCACTTCAAAAAATGGCTTACTGATAAAATTAGCAATGTCCAGATCGCGGCGCACCACTAAACCTAAAATAGGCGTTTGTACTCGGCCAACAGAAAGTACGCCTTGGTAACCCGCTTTTTGCCCTTGTAAAGTATAAGCACGCGTCATATTCATGCCATATAACCAATCGGCACGAGAGCGCGCTAATGCCGATACCGAAAGCGGTATAAAGTCGCGATTCGATTGTAAATTACCGAGGGCTTTTTTAACTGCCGCGAGGTTTAAGTCGCTAATTAATAGTCGCTGTGTGGTGGCCTTCTTTTTTGCCGGTGTTTTTAAAAATTCAATCACCTCATCCACCAGCAATTGACCCTCGCGATCGGGATCGCCAGCATGCACTAAACTCGTGGCTTTTTTAACTAGTCCACGCAGCACCGTAAGTTGTTTACTGGTATTGGGTTTTTTCTTTAATTGCCAAGTCTCAGGTACGATCGGTAGGTGTTCTAAACGCCACTTTTTATAAGCGTCATCATACGCATCTGGTTCTGCTTGTTCGAGCAGGTGGCCAATGCACCAAGACACGACATCGCCATTGCCAACTTCAATGTAACCTTGTTGTTTTCTATGTGGTTTTGGCAAAGCATCTGCAATCGCACGGCCCAGACTCGGTTTTTCGGCAATATAAAGTTTCATGATGAATTATAACTATTTAAGGTGACTGTATAAATGAACAGTTAATGTAGCGAATTTTATGTCAGATGTAAAATTTGCACAAAAAAAGGCCTCCAACGTGGAGGCCTCTTAGCACTTATTAAGTGATTAATCTATTAAGTTTTTAAACACTCAACTACCTGATAATAATTATACTTCAGCAGTTACGCCAGCTTCATCATCAGCATCTTTACTTTTCGCAAGCATCTTACGAATAACCATTGATGCACCCAGTGCTACAGCAACCATGACTACAGCAAGTTGCGTAAGCAATAAGTAGAAGTCACCGTAAGTTTGTTGAATGAATTCTTGCGAGATTTCTTGACCAGCTTCTAATGCGATATTACCAGAGATAACCGCGCCTAAGATGCCAGACATAGCGATAGCTACTGAGAACAAGCTTACAGAGAAGTTCTCGATTGCTTTCGGAGTCACAGAAAGGATGAATGCAACAACCATTGAGCCTACAATCACTTCACCAAACGCTAAGAAACCATGGATAACAAAGAATACTTCTGGACGGATAACCATGTCTTCGCCAACACCTTTAACAGCCAGTGTTAATACACCGAATGCAGCTGCAGTTAGGATGAATGACCACGCCACTTTTGTCGCTGTTTGTAGGAAGATCTTACGGTTTTCTAAGGTCGCGAAGATCCAAGCAATGATAGGACCAGCAGCCATGCACCATAGTGGGTTTAGCGCCATTGATGCTTCAGGTTCAATTGGAATGATACCGAACAAGTCACCTTGCATAGTATTGATTGAAACCATCGTCATTGAAGTCATCATTTGACCGTAATAAACAAAGAACGCAGTGGTTAAAAATACCATGATTAACACAGTACCCATGCGTAATGCCTCGCCTTTTTCAGCACGGCTCATTAGGAATGCAAAATAAAATAGCGCCACAACACCAATTGCGAATACGATATTTTTACCGATGTCCATGTTTGAGAACATCCAGAAAACTAAACCAATCATAGCAGCTGATGTAGCTAGAAATTGTAGCCATTTAGTCACTGAAACTGGTGTTTGATCAATATCAGAGCCAACTTCTACAAGTCCTCTTCTATTGATAACCAGCATAATGCAACCAAGGCCTGCCATTACTGCAGAGATAGCAAAGCTACCGTTATAAGCGAGATAACCAACGAAGAATGGGAACATGTATTGACCAACGAAGGCACCAATGTTGTTAACTGAATAGTTAATTGGGTAGCCTTTCTCAAAATCTTCTTGAGATTGGAAAGTACGTTTGTATAGGCTTGGGTATGATGGCGACATCAAACCACGTGAATAGCTCGCTAATGCAATACCGACTAACGCCATTGGCACATTAACCGCGGATGCGCCTAATACAAGGAAAGTGTAACCTAGCGCGAAACCGCCATAGGCAACGGTTAATGAGCGATATGCACCCAAAAACTTATCGGCAATGAAACCACCGGCGATAGCAAATAGTGGACCGATTGCAGAGAATGCGCCAACCACCATCATAGTGTCAGCTTCATTATAATTCAGCTCTTCTAAGAAAAAGCGCGTCAAAATAACCATTACGCCATAAAACGATAAACCAAACATCATTTGGCAAAACATCATAGATTTATTAAGTCTATTCCACATAATTACACCTTAAATAAAGTGGGTGATAGAAACAGTATCAGGACACAATTACGATTACTTATTATAGTATTTAACACTACAAAATCATCTAATTACAGAACTATCTCTACAGTATTTAAAACCAATCCAATGTATTGGTTTGCTCAGATGGATTAAAGCAAAATATATGGTTGACTACTTTGTCCCAGCGCATATTTCACGACAAAAATACCTACAAAGGTTTAGGAGTTGTTACTTTTATTTAAAAGTATGATCGACTTAAAATAAGTGATGATACAAAATATATCTTTTAACTTGGAGTTAAACTACAGCTCAGAAGGGATGCAACAGGCCGTCACCTAAGATAAAATGACAACCTTCAATATTGTGGGTTATAGAGTCGAATAATAAACAGGACTGTATTCGAAAAGCTAAACTTACACTTCACCGCGGCGAAGGTATTCAACTAAAGCTTCCGATAAGTCTAATCGGTCTTCTTCAGGTACAAATGCTTCTGGATCATCTTCATCAAGCTCACCAAATTCTTCCCAATAAACACGGCGCACATTACGTGCAAAGTTATTATCTAATTCAGCCATTTCAGCAATACTACCAAACCAAATGATATGACGTAGATCGATAGTTAGTTCATTAACATTTTCAATCCATTCAGCATCTGAAAAAGTCTGTTCTTGTAATACCTTGAAACGCTTTTTAGCTGCAAAGATTAATTCATCTTCCATTTCACCGGTATCGGCTAAGATTGCCAGATACTCATCATAGATAAAATTGATCGCGTCGTGACGACCACCAAACCAATGCAATTTAGTGCCTCGACTACCTAATACCGATGCATTATAAGAATCATCAATATGTACTATCGCCCAGCTATCTATCAGTCTACTCATGGTTTTCTCTTTGGATTGGTTAACAACAGATTATCGGTCGCTATTATAGTCAAAAGCATTACACTTGTATCTAACTAGATAAAGTCAGATGCAATAATATCAATATATCCGCTGATAACATCACTGCAGAGAAAGATCCAATATGTCTACGATTAAAATAAACCATAATATTGCCATCATAGGCGCTGGCTGGTTAGGTCAACCACTGGCAAGTCATTTAAGTAATCAAGGTTATAACGTCACAGCCAGCAGTACTAAAGTAGACAAAGCCCAACAATTACAAGCGCAAGGTATTCAAGCTGTCGTGGCATCACTAAGCCAACAAGCGGAAGGTGATTGGCAATTTTTACTAAATAATAAAGACGTTGCGATCTGTTTACTGCCACCTAACCACGGTAATCATGCGAATACCGTCGGCTATGCACAGCAGATTAACTTATTAGTCGAGCAACTAAAAAAATTCGCAGTGAGAAAATTAATATTCATCAGCAGTACGAGTGTTTATCAAAAAACAGATAACTTGCTTAACGAAGATTCGCCATTAAACCCTTCAGCCAGTGTTTACGCTGCGGAACAAATCGCTCTAACAGCAAACAATATAGAAACGACAGTTATACGTTTCTCTGGTTTAATTAATGCCGACCGTAACCCGACTCGAACATTGTCGCGCCGCAGTAGTGAAGGTCATGTCTATAATGCCGCGCTTACGCCAGTGAACTTGATCCACCAGCAAGATTGTATCGCCATTATTGAACAAGTTTTACTGCAGGATTGCTGGGGACAGGTCTTTAACGCTTGCAGTGACGTGCATTTAAGCCGCCAAGAGTTTTACCAACGGAGTGCTGCGATATTAACTATACCAATGCCACAGTTTTCAGAGCTCGATAGCCAAGCCAATTGCATCATCAGTAATACCAAATTAAAACACGAACTCGGTTACACGTTTCAATACAATGATATTGAGCAACTCACAGTAAAGTAGCATTACTGGCTCAATAGGGGCGGCTTAACGGATTTGCGTGTAACTATACCATCGAGGCGGTAGCGTAAGGTCAACAATGGATGGCGCAACCAAACACGAAAACGGCTATAGCGATAAACAGTGCGGATTTGCTTGCTAACAACAGGCGTATAACAACGTTTAACGCAGCTAAGGCAAGTCGGCTTATCTTCACCACTATTACAAAAAGCCAGTTTACGGGAAGTCATGTCCTGTAACCTTTCGCATTCTTGGCAAACTTTACCTTGGTAAACATGGTGATGTTTGCAATAAATACGGATCAACGCATTTTGTAATTTAACTTCACGTTGTAGACGTGGATGAGCTAATTTTTCAGAAACTGTTTTCATGCTGGTATCTATTTAACTACTTATCGTTCGCTTTTATTTTCTATAAAAGTGACCGGAAATAGCTAAAAATAGTCTTGGATAAATTCAGAGGCGGCAATTAAAGCAACAAATACTGGCGATCGCAAGAAAAATGTTAGCTAGCTCTCATAATGTATCAACAAGAAACTAGCTAATAATGACGGACTAAAAACTAAATAAACTATTTACCTGCTTGTAATAATGCTGACTTAACAGTGTCTTTGGTTAATAGTTCAGGCAGCAACTTACCGCGCGGCAAAGCAGGACCAAATACTTGATTAAACGGGATCGCATAACGGCCGTAACGCTTCAAGTAAGCTTCGACATCACCATCCGGCTGTGTCCAATCACCACGCATCGCAATCACATGATCAGCATTCAACAGCTCTGTAATATCAGTGCGGGCTAAAACACCACGTTCATTAACGACACAAGTGATACACCAATCTGCAGTTATATCTAAAAATACCGTTTTCCCTTCCGCGACATATTGTGGGATTTTTTCTGGTGCAAAGGATTGCCAATGAATTCCAGATTCAGTATTTCGATTAACTTGCTCATTAGCGTTTAACGTATCACCTGCAAATATCTGCGGATACCAAAATACCACATGACTTAAAGCCAGATAGCCGACTAAAACCAATATTGAAGTCTTACTGCTCGGACGGAAATATAAAGCTGCTACCAAGCTTATTAGCACTATGATAACGATGAGCCATAGAACCGCCGAGACATGCACTTGCAATAACCAGATTAACCAAATCAAAGTCAGTAACAACATTACCGCCAGAACCTGACGAAAGCCTACCATCCACATACCAGGTTTAGGCATCACGTTGATCATTTTTGGCCAAGCCGCGATAAGTAAATAAGGCAATGCCAAACCAAATGCCAAACCAGTGAAAATCATCATAATCTGCCAGCTTGAACCCGCCAAAGCAAAGGCAACTGCGGTACCTAAAAATGGTGCAGAACAAGGCGTCGCCAATAACACCGCAAAGATACCTTGATAGAAATGACCTTGCTTAGCATTCGCCATTCTGTTCATCATGAACTGTGGTAATTGAATATCGAATTTATCTAATAAATTTAAAGCAAACAGTATCAATACTGGGATCATCACTAATAAGAACAGTGGTGACTGGAACTGCACGCCCCAACCAAAACCAATACCCGCAGCTTTTAAGCCAATGAATAATCCAGCCAATAACCAAAACGCCACAAAAATACCCGCCGCGCTAAGCAGGAAGTTAACTCGACGTTGCGCAGTACTCTCTTGCGAAGACTCCACCACTGACAGTAGTTTTATCGACAATACCGGTAGTACACACGGCATAAGATTAAGGATAAAGCCACCGACAACGGCCAGCAGCAACATATAGATCCAGCTGGGTAGTGATGATGCGACTATAGTTGGCGTAAAAGTATCACTAAATATCAAACCACCCTTATCAAAAGTTAAAGTAATTTGTAATTGTTGCCCTGGATCTAACCGTGCAGGCGTTCCTGCCATATCTTCTGCGCTCATCACTAAGCGTACTTTATCTGCTTTTTGGCTAATTTCGGGTTGGCTAAATAAAGTAAAATCGACGCCTTCAACGAAACCGTCAACTACCGATTCAGTAATGCCAGTTAACTCCACAACCAATTGTGACGATGCAGCATCCCAGCCGATCAAATCAACAGACGCCGAAGAGCCGTCTAAAGAAACGGGAATATCAGCCATGTACGGCTTAATCAATTCACTACTAGCAAGGTCAACTGCATTGCCTAACGCAGGTAATGAAAAACTAACGTTCATTTGAGTACGAATACAGACTTCACGGCAAACTAATAATGTCGCTTTCGCTGTCAGCTCTAGTGGCTTAGTCGTGTCTGTCACCGTCACTAATATAGGAAAGATAACTTCGTGCTTATAGCCATAAGTCTCAACGTCATACACCATCATACGTGACGGTGTTGGCCACAACCACTGCACAGATGTTAAATTTTCAGATCCCTGCCAGTCAATACTTGGCGGCGCACCCGCTAAGCCCGGAGAGCTCCAATAGGTCTTCCAATCATCATCTAATTTAACTCGCAAACCTAGGGTTAAAACTTTAGCGCCGTTAACTGCGTTACTGCTACTAATAAGCTGTACGCTGGCAACTTTGGCTGCAGGATCGAAAGCAACGTCACTTTGCGCCGCTTGTGCAGTCAATGAAAATAGACATAAAAATAAAACGATAAATCGCATGATTGGCCCCAATAGACACCTGATTGATATGGACATGACGGCAAGTGTTATAACATTAATTACATAAGGAACACATAATTGGGTATACTCGGAACCGACACTATTTAGCGCTTTAAAATAAACTATTATTCCAATAAGCGGTAAGTTTTTACTTAATTTTACCATGGATACCGCAATGGATTACAACTTAGTTAAACACATGCATATGGGCATGGCCTACTTGAGCATCACCTTCTTTATTTTTCGTTCTATTTTATCTGTTCGAGAATCAGCATTACTGCAACATAAACTAATCAAAATACTACCGCATATTATTGATACTTTCTTACTGTTATTCGCAGGCCACCTGATGATGACAATTCAGCAATATCCGTTTGCTGATGGCTGGTTAACGGCAAAACTATTCGCACTTATCGCTTATATCGTCGTTGGTACTATTGCCATTAAACGCGGTAAAACAGCGACTATTCGTTTATGGGCCAGCGTAGCCGCAGTGGTTATCTTTACTTATATCTACGGTGTAGCAAAAAGCCATAATGCTCTATCTTGGTTAGCGCTCGCTTAAGCTCAACGAAGTAATAGCAGGGATAAATATGAGTGTAGAGTTAACAAAAAGTCCGCCAGCCGAACTATTAGCTACTTATAACCATCTATTCACAGCTGATGGTAATATCATTCTCGACCTAGCTTGTGGCCAAGGCCGTAATGGTTTGTTCCTACATAAACAGGGATTGCCGGTTCAGTTTGCGGATCGTAATGCCGAAGCTTTAGCCAGCATACAAGTTACTGACTCTGTTAGCCCACAACAATGTTGGCAAGTAGATTTTGAAACGGATATAGCACAGCTAGCGCCAGATCATTACCAAGCCATCCTAGTATTTCGCTATTTGCATCGCCCTTTACTGAGTCAAATTAAACAGGCGGTAAAGTCTGGTGGCATTGTGATTTACGAAACCTTTACAACTGACAATCGCCAATTTGGTCGCCCTAATCGTGATGAATTCTTATTACAACAGGGGGAACTCAAAGCAGAGTTTGCTGATTGGCAGTGTTTACATTATTTCGAAGGTATTCAACGTAATCCAGATCGCGCGATCGCCCAAATCGTGTGCCGAAAACCTTAACTGAAAACCTTATCTGAAAGCTTTATTTAAAAATATGAAGTTTCAGCTATAAAAAAAGCCATACTGCAAAACAGTATGGCTTTTTCAATTTATCTGCGATTAAACGCGGATGAAATCGATGTGTTGTAATTTCGGCTTGAACGCATGGCGTTGCATAGCTTTAACTTGAACAGCAATTTCTTTACCATCAACAACTAGAGTTAAAGCAGATTCGAAGAAACCTTCTTTAGCTTGAGCGTTGTTTACTAGATCGTGCTCTAGTTCGATAGAGATAGCTTCTTCGCCTTTACCGTAAATTACAGCAGGGAATTTGTTAGCGTGACGTAGGCGGCGGCTCGCACCTTTCCCAGAGTCAGTTCGTACTTGTGCTTCAAAAGTGAAAGACATAATCTTTTCCTAATAAATAGTAATAAATGTAGTCTTGAGAAAGCATCAATTTGACACAATCCAAAACGAAAACGTATTTTAACTGCTGCCTGCGACCGGGCAACAACAGCAAGAATAACGGTGGCGGATAATACCATGCAGCCTAGATAGCAACAAGAAAATAATCAATTATCTATCAATGAAATGCGGATCAGTAATATTACCGGTATCCAGTTTTGCCTATTTATGCTGTGCTATATCGCGACAACATCGGCTATATTAGTACTTAAATCCCAGCCTGTTATAAACATATCATGGATCACAGTTCACTTAATTATCACATCGAATAGCGCCGTACTTAAGTCATAAAAATGTTACTCTGTCGTATCAACTGTACTACTTGATATCTCAGTTTTTACGACTCATTTTATTTTAGGATAAGAATAATGCTGGACGCGGAACTCATTAAATTAAGCAGCGACATGACTCATGCTGAGGTCCAACTGGTCCCCAATACTCATGCGCCATTAACGTCTTCGCATATTAATGAATTAATCACCCAATCTCCATATCGTAATTTTTGTCCCGACAGTAAAGTCATCAATGATGCAGTCACTTTAATTAATAAACTGTGCGGCAAGGATGATGGCGCAAATGCCCACACCTTTGTTATTGCCGAAAAACATGATGCAAAATTAGCAATCAACATTAGCACAGACAAAATGCAAGCCGAGATGGTATTAACCGCAGACTGGGGCGGTAAAGAAATTACGCTAGATGAAGTACTAGCCGAGTTAAAAACTCAAAATATTCAATTCGGTGTTGACAGTAAAGTTATTATTTCCCAACTCAAAATCCTAAAGATAACTCCTCCTGGTGAACAACTGGAAAGTATTATCGCCATAGGTAAACCAGCCATCGACGGCGAAGATGCTTATCTAGAACGCAAAGTTTCACTAGCAAAAGAACGTCTCCTACAACCGCAAAAACGCACCAATGATACCGTCGACATGCGCGACCTTGGTGCGATCATTATGGTTAAACCCAATGATTTGCTAATGCTGAAAGTCCCCGCAAAACAGGGAGTAAAAGGAGCCGATGTCCAAGCAAAAGAGCTCCCAGCTAAAGTCGGTAAAGACGTAAAACTAATCCCAGGTAAGGGCACCGAGCTCGATCCGCAGAATAAATTACGCTTACTCGCAACCGTGGTTGGCTTGCCCATCGAGTCAAACAACGGTATGCAAATTGACAATGTGTTAACCGTTAAAGATGTGGATGTCACATACGGTCATATCGAGTTCGAAGGCAGCATCCTAATTACTGGCGATATACAGTCCGGCATGCACGTAAAAAGCTCAGGCGATATTACCATCATGGGCTTTGTAGATTCAGCAACGCTTGAAGCTGGCGGAGATATTACCGTCAATAAAAGTATCGTTGGCCATGTTATGCCAGATGGTAGTTTATCGGCAAAAGCCACAGCTAAAGGCCATATCAGCGCGCAATTTGTGCAATATGCAGAGTTGCATTCCGATTTTGATATTACCGTCATGAAGCAGCTACTACACAGCCAAGTTCATACCGAGCGTGCTTTAATTGTTTCAGACGAAAGCCAGCGACGCGGCGATCTTATCGGTGGAATAATCCACGCAGAAAAAGGGGTTAAAGCGGTTAATATTGGCGCGACGGCAGGTGCAAAAACAGAAATTTTCTGCGCCATGAATGAGCAAAAAATAAAAAGCACATTAGCTGATTTGACAGAGAGCATCGGTAATATTATTGAATTGGATAACTTACTAAATAGTAAAATAAAACAATTACCAGATAAAGAAACTTGGGCACGAAACCCTGAGATGATCAGAAAAATCAAACAATTACTGCAACAAAAAAATCGCGTGGCAGCGCAGCGTCGTGTAGAAGAAGAAGAAGTTGAAGAATTAAAAATAGAGTTAGAGAAATACTTCGCGACCAATCACATTGAGATTAAGACCTGTTTATTCGAAAATGTTGAATTAAACATCGGTGCCGCTAAGATAAAAACTCAACGAGAATACGGTCCTTGTCATATCTTCAACCGAGATAAGAAAATCGAATTTGAATATAACAAAGCATAAATTTATAAATAGGTACGTAAATAAAGACAAAAAGGGCAGTAACTGAAGTTACAGCCCTTTTTTAATTTATAGCAACCTGAGTTAATTTAAACGTTACAATAAATCTAATGCTTGTTTAAAGTCTGCCAATAAATCATCCGTATCTTCAATACCAATGGAAAATCTCACCATGTTTTCACTGATACCAGCTTTCTGACGAGCTTCTAAACCAATCTCATGGAAAATAGTTGGCGCGACAGGTAATGCTAAACTGCGGTTATCACCTAAGTGTGTAGCACCAATAACTAACTGTAAGTGATTCAAGAATTCACAGCAGTCAAACTCACCTTTAAGATCAACACTCAGCATCGAGCTTGATGCTTTAAACAACTTATTCGCGCGTTGATATTGTGGATGAGTTTCCAATCCAGGGTAATAAACTTTAGCGACTTTTGGGTGTTGCGCTAAATATTCAGCCAGCGCTAACGTCGTACGCGAGGATTGTTGCATACGTAACGCCATAGTTTCCGCGCCAATAGCAAGTTGCGCCGCCGTTTCCGAGGACAGGCAGGCGCCCATATCTCGCAGACCTTTTTTCTTCATCTGCAAATAGCCCCACATAGCTGGGTTGCCTACTCGATATGCTTCAAATATATTTGGATATTGGGTCCAATCAAACAAACCGGTATCAGTGACTGAACCACCAATCACATTGCCATGACCACCGAAATATTTCGATAGTGAATTCACAATCAAATGACATTTAACTGATTTTGGCTGAAATAAATAAGCAGAGGTAATAGTATTATCGATTACATAAAGCAAACCCTTGCTATCGCATAGCTCACCAATACCTTCAATATCGCAAACTTGTGTCGCTGGGTTAGCGATAGTTTCAACAAACACCATCTTAGTATTACTCTGACAAGCTGCAGCTACGTTAGCCACATCAGTGGCGTCAACCAGCGTTACTTCAACTCCAAAATCTCGCAGCGTACCAAATACACTCGAAGTATTACCAAACAAGAAGCGACTAGCAACAATATGATCGCCACTTTTCAGTAAGGTTAAAAATACCGTGACGATCGCCGCCATGCCAGAACTAAAACATAAGGTAGCTTTACCTTGTTCCATTTCACAGATCTTGTTTTGCAGCATATCAATAGTCGGTGTTGCTTGACGAGCGTAAGCCTGACCAGCTTGACGACCTTGAAAAATATCAATTAAGTCATGGATATTTTCATAGCCGTAAGTGGCTGAATTATAGATGGGAGCATGGATCGCGCCGAACTCAAGGTTTTGATTATGATCGTGGTGGACTAGATGAGTAGTAAATCCCTGCTCTTTCATTGTGATTCCTTATACAACAAATTTGGTGTTAGCCCACCATTATGGATCAAGCGCAGGCTAACTTACAGGCATTAGCTGTTATAACTTATGCCATTTATGGATTAACATTGCGGTTAATCGGGTTCTGTAATGAAATCAGGGTTTCTGTTGATTGCACTTCTTCGATTTGTTGAATTTTATCGATCAATACTTTCTGTAATTCATCGATTGAACGTGTCATTAATTTTACAAAAATATTGTAATTACCCGTAGTATAATAAGCTTCAACCACTTCATCGAGATCTTTAAGTTGCTGTAAGGCAGATGGATAATCCTTCGCACTTTTTAAATTAATACCGATAAAACAACAAACGTCATAACCTAATTTTTTCGGACAAACTTCAACGTTAGTTCCTAAGATCACACCCGTAGATTTCATTTTTTCTACACGCACGTGGATCGTACCAGCACTAACATTAAATTTTTTCGCTAGTTCAGCATAAGGAACACGCGCATTAATCATTAACGCATTAAGAATATTTTTGTCTAATTCATCAAGATGAGTATTAAGTGGCATTACAGCTTTCCGCTAGATAAGTGAGCATACATAACGCCGATTATAACGCTAAACCCGCAATAACCTAGTGGATTTATTGATAAATCCTATAATAACGCCGCAAAAATTAAAGTTATATGGTCTTTTCACCATAATGGATAAACCAAGCTTTACAAAAAATAACCACTTATCACATCACAGTCAAAATAAGCGAGCTGACTCAATAAAGATGCTTGGTACATTCAGCTCGCTAGGCTAAAATTTCAGCTCGCATATAAGCTAGGATTTCTTAATGTCTCATAACTATAATTTGATTGTCGTACTCGGCGCAACAGCATCCGGTAAGACCCGCTTAGGCGTGGAGCTAGCCAAGCAGTTTAATGGCGAAGTCATTTCTGGAGACTCACGCCAAGTTTATCAAGGTTTAGACATTGGCTCGGGTAAAGATCTAGCTGAATATGGCGATGTGCCCTATCACCTCATCGACATCATTGAGCCGGGTAAAGAATACAACGCCTTTCGTTTTCAACGTGATTTTGCAGCCGCTTTTAGTGATATTCAACAACGTGACAAACTACCACTATTAGTCGGCGGTACTGGTTTATATATTGACGCTGCGGTTGCGGGTTATGAATTTATCGAAGTAGATAAAGACCTAACCTTAAGAGCTGAGTTAGATGCAATGCCATTGGCTGATGTGCAAGCCATGTTATTTAAGCTAAAACCTGAACTCGATGACAATACTGATTTAACCGTTCGCCCTCGCCTCTACCGAGCCATCGAAATAGCGCGCTGTAATCCACAAGGTATTAAAAGTAATTTTAAGATGCCATCGATAAAGCCGATATATTTTGGGATTAAGTGGGATAGAACAGTTTTACGCGAACGCATTACTTTCCGTCTAAAGCAACGTCTTGAGGAAGGCATGATTGAAGAAGTGCAAGGTTTACTAGCACAAGGTATTAGTCATGAAAAATTGGAATACTTTGGTTTGGAATATCGCTTTGTTAGCCAATATATTGCAGGGGAATTAACTTACGATGATATGTTCAAAAAGTTAAATACTGCGATTCACCAATATGCAAAGCGTCAAGATACTTGGTTCCGCAGAATGGAACGCAACGGTGCACAGATCCACTGGTTAGATGGCACGGGTGACATAGTCGAGCAAGCGCAGGAGTATTTTTCAACATAACCCGGGCATATATAAAGGCCGCAAGTCTATTTCTTTGCAAAAACGCCACAAGTACATCCATGTAGGCTTGAATTTTTCATCCCTGAAAAATACATTTTGCCAGCAATAGTCTTATGTCCAATTTCAGTTCAGCGTATCCAATAGCAAAATAGTATTGATGTCGCAAACGTATAAGGCCATGGATGGCCTTATTTAAGCGCACAGGGAAGTCTTGAGCGGTTTGCAGAATCAATACTGTTCTGCGAAATAGATTAATCCGATGACAGTATTGTTTATTCTATAAGTAAATCCATCAAACCACTGGCTCGTTCGGTCCTTAATTGAATGGCTTTTTTCATTACTGCGACATTGGCAAAAATATCTAATTTTTGTTTAGCACGGGTAATACCTGTGTAGACCAACTCACGAGTTAATACAGGACTGAATTTTTGCGGTAAAATCATCACTGTATGCGCAAACTCAGAACCTTGTGATTTATGAATCGTCATCGCAAATACGGTTTGATGTGGCGGTAACCGACTCGGTAAAAACGATTGAATACTGCCGTCGGCCATTTCAAAATAAACGCGAATACGAGCATCATCATCTTGCATACACAAGCCAATATCACCGTTATACAGGCCTAAACCATGATCGTTACTGGTGATCATAATCGGTCTGCCAGCATACCAATCAGATTGTGACTTAACTATTTTACCTTTACGAGTTAAGGCTTTTTCGATGCGCGTATTTAAGCCTTGCACACCAAAGTCACCTTCACGCACTGCGGTTAAGATCTGGAAATGGTTAAAACGGCGCAAAATATCTTTGGCCTGTTCATCACTTGGGGCAATAGACAAATGAGTTAAATAATCTTGATAACCTTGGCAAGCCATCGTGATTAATTCTTCATACACTTCTGTCGACAATGGATGTAGATCTATATCAGCGTGCTGGTTTTCCCAAACCTTATCAAACTCATTCAAGTCACCATTATTAACCGCCCCCGCCAAACAGCCAATACCGGAATCCGCATCAAAGCGATAGCTCTTACGCAATAAACATAAGCTGTCGTAAATTGGCGCCGCCTGCTCCGCTTGATATTGAGACAGCTCATAATCGGTGATCTTATTTAACCATGCCGTTTGCTGAGTTGAATAACCCGCTTTCGCGTAAGCACAAATATCAGCTAATACCGAACCGGCTTCCACAGAAGATAACTGGTCTTTATCTCCCAACAAGATCAAACGCGCATGCGCAGGTAATGCCGCTAATAGTTTCGCCATCAAGGGTAAATCCACCATCGATGCTTCATCGACAACTAAGACATCCAGATGCAGTGGATTCTCCGCATCGTGACGAAACGACTGACGATTAGGAATAACACCCAGTAAACGATGAATAGTACCCGCTTGCTCTGGGATCAAACTCGCCACTGCAACAGGTAGATCGAGCTTATCTTTAGCGCCAGATATAGATTCTGTTAAACGTGCCGCAGCCTTACCCGTCGGTGCAACTAACTTAATTGTAAGGCTCTGCTTATCCAGTAAACCTTGTTCAATCAACAGAGCGAGTAACTTGGTTACTGTGGTCGTTTTACCGGTACCTGGACCGCCAGAAATCACCGAAAAATGGCGCGTAGCAGCCACGGCCACAGACAACTTTTGCCAATTTAAACAATAAGCTTCTGGGATCAAACTATCTAATGCATGTAACTGTTTAGCATTACTGGCGGTAAGTAATACTTGCTCGACATCAACCCAGCTAATACGGGCTTTTTTCACCACATCCAAATATTTACTCACAAACGACTGGGCACTAAAATTTGACGAACGCGCTTGCACTAATATCGGAAATAGAAAACCGTAATCACGTGTAAATAATCTATCTAGATTATCACTCAAATCTGGCTGACTACTTTGTTCAGCCAGTGATTTTAGCTGCTTAGCTACCTGTAGTTCATACATCCAATAACGCTGCAGATAAAGCTTATTGGCTTTGGCGACATATTGCAGAGGTGCCTTATCTCCCACGACTGCAGAGTTAGCCAATACTTCTGACCACTGTTCAACTCGAGTAGGCACTTGCGCTAACAATAAATGTGAATCAGTTAAACTCAAATCAAATAGCTTGTTAACATCAGTATTATTAAGATCAATGCAAACATGACCCTTGCCCAATTGATAACTGGTTAGGCAGGCAAGTAATACCACAACTGGATCACTATCATGGCGAGCGATAAAACTTGCAAACTGATAATCCAATTGGCGTATTTTATTCTCTCTCGCGAGCACTTTTAGACAAGATAATAAGCTCATGAATTTGCCTCTATTTGTTTTTCTAGTGCTTTATTCACTTGCTGTTCATCACCTGCAAACAGCGCATCGAACGCTTGGATAAATTCATGACTTGGGCGAGTATAAAAAACACCATAATCCGTTGCGGATGATACCTGCATGCCCCGCAAAAATAGATAATAAACACCACCAAAATACTGCTCATAATGATAATCAGGTATACGCGAAGCTAAGAAACGATGCAATGCCAAGCTATATAATTGATATTGAAATTCATAACGGTGTTCAATCATCACCTGCTCAATAGCAGGCACAGTATAATCAGTTTGCTCACAGCCTAAATGATTTGATTTATAATCCAATACGTAATAACGACCATCATAAACAAACACCAAATCGATAAAACCTTTCAACATGCCAGTCACTTGCTGGAAATCTAAACTGCCAGCTTGTGCTGATAACGGATCGTAGTGTTGGATCAGAGAATTAATATCTCCACAACTCAACATAGAGATCGGCATAAAGAATTCCATTTCGACTTTCTTCTGCGCTGGTTTTAACTGCCTTAAACTAAAGCCGTCCTGCAATGGACAATCGAGTACTTGATTAACCAGTTCAATTAATACTGGTAACCAGTTTTCATCATAACCTTCCCGCAACAGTAATTGCTCAATTTGCAGGATTAAAGCTGCTTCATCCACATTAGAAAAATCGATATGTTCGAACACTGTATGTAATAAAGTCCCCGCCGCAGCACCACGCGGAAAATTATAAATATCCCATAGCATTTCAGTGTCTTGTTGCTTTTCAGCATCGACTTCAACATCAAAGCCCGGCAGCTCTAATGACGCATCATAACCACTGTGTTTACCTTGCTTATGACTATGGCGTGATAACGCCGAATAACTAGTGACCCACCAATCTTTATCGATGGCTTGAGCCATCTCTAACGCTGTATAAGTGACTTTGCCAGTATCTTGCGCTTGGTATGGTGCTACATCCGCAAGAGCAGGTTGTGAGACTGCGACACATGTTTGGCCTTCAGCAAGCTTAGCGACGCAAGCTGGGAAGTCTTCATCATTGCAAGACTCTCCTTGTTGCAATAAATAACCCATGCCATTTAAGTGCATTTTATTATGTGAGTTACCCATTTTGACTGGTGCTAAGCCTAGCCAAGTGGCATAAACACCACGAGTCAGTGCAACATATAACAAGCGTAAATCTTCAGCTAAGCGCTCTTGATCTGCTTTTTCTAATGCTGTATCTAATGCATCTTGGTCATCATCATTTAACTGCACATAAGTTTGACCGTCGGCATGATAAAGCGGGTTCCTAGCTAAACGGGTACTGCAAATAAATGGTAAAAACACCAGATTATATTCCAAGCCTTTGGACTTATGGATAGTCACGACTTGTACCAAATCAGCTTCGCTTTCTAAACGTAATAATTGCTCTTGTGCATCACCATTGGGATTTTCTATTTTCTCCCCAAACCAACGGAACAAGCTGTATTCGCCATCCAGTTCTAAGCTGGCTTCTTGCAATAATTCACCGAGATGCAATACATCGGTAAGACGACGCTCACCACCTTGGGTTGCCAGCATGATTGCTGCAATATTTTGCTTATTAATCAATGAACGCAATGCAGGTAAAAAACCTTGGCGTTGTAATGTGTACTGATAATATTTGAACTCGGCAACCGTCTGTTCCCAGACTTTTTCATCGTTACTGAGCTGATCTAACTCTATCGCTGGTTTTTCAAAAATGGCAGTCGCTAATGCAGCGCGTAATAAGCCTTCATCTTCTGGATATAGCATTGCCGCAAAAATATGGTATAGCTCGCGCGCTTCACGACTAGCGAAAACACTTTCGCGGTTTGACATATAAACACTGGGAATATTAAGTCGATTTAATTGCTCGCGCACTAATTTAGCTTCCGCACCAGTACGCACTAGAATCGCGATATCACTGGCTTGCACAGGGCGGTCGCCTAAACAGGCTTGGCCTTGCTGGGCCGCGGTTAAAATAGTCGCAATTTGCTTAGCCGTTGCTTGCGCATAAACCTGCTGATACTGCGCTTTGGTTATGTTTTTCTTATCTTCTTCAGCGTGTAACCAAAGCTGTAATGCTGCAGGCTCTTGGTCATTTAACAGAAATGGTTTATTTTTACCTTGTGATAATACCGGCTGAAAACTAATACTGTCTTCGTAAACAAACGGCTTATCTGCATGTTCAAAAATGCGATTAACGGCAGACACCATCGGCGCTGAAGAACGCCAGTTCTTATTCAAGGTGTAATGGGCATCAACATTTTCTCGCGCTTGCATATAAGTGAAAATATCGGCACCACGAAAACTGTAAATAGCTTGCTTAGGATCGCCAATCATAAACAAACCAGTGTTGGCCTGTTTGCCATAAATGGCGTTGAAAATAGAATATTGCTGCTGATCGGTATCTTGGAATTCATCGATCATCGCCACAGGGAATTGTTGACGAATACAATCAGCCAGACTCTGTGCTTGCTCGCCTGCCAATGCTTGCGACAAACCAGAAAGCAGATCGTCAAACGATAACAGTTGCGACTGGGATTTAGTTTTCTGCACCCGATCACGCACATACTCAATAGCCTGTAACATTAATCCATCTTTCAATGACATTGGCTTAGCTAAAATAGTTTCGATCGCTTCAAATACAGCGTGAGTTGGCGAGGGCTTACCTTTCTTGGTCTTTGACGTTAAAAAAGCTTGCGAGAATTTCTCGATACAATCCGGCAGATCGTTAGTGACCGTCGCTGACTGCGACCACACTAGCATTTCGTTTAGCCACTTTTCGACACTCTTAGCACGATAGCTGTTACCGTTAAGATTGCCCGCTAATATCTGTTCGCAAATATCGTCAACACCCGTAAACCAGCTGGCTTTTAACGCGGTAATATCGTTAACCATATTATCGTAACTGCTTTCTACATCAACGACAGGCTTGGTGATAAATTGAATGTCCGTATTAGACAAGTAAACCGATATATCAGCCAGTAATTGCTGCGGCGAACTCCACATGCTGTGGATCATATCAATCATACCGTCTTTATAGCGGTAAAACTTACTGCGCCAAAAATCAGCAATCGCATTGAACTTCAACTGCGATTCGTCGGTAATAAACTCAGTTTCAAATAATGCACCAGATTCAAAGGCATTTTGTTTTAGCATGCGCTGGCAAAATCCGTGAATGGTAAAAATAGCCGCTTCATCCATCTGCCGTTCAGCTGCCAGCAGTCGTTTAGCTGATGATAAGTGGGCAGACTCCGGAACAGCTTGTAATAACTCTGCGATAACAGGGTCATGGCTACTACCAGCAAGAAATGCCACGCGAGCTTGATGAATGCGCGCACGAATACGATCGCGTAATTCAGCTGTTGCCGCTTCGGTAAAAGTAACGACCAAGATTTGCTCAACCGTTAACGGCTTTATTTCACCGTCATATTGATATGCGTTTTCACCGCCATGACCAAGTAACAATCGCAGGTATAAACTGGCAATAGTGAAGGTTTTGCCGGTACCCGCTGAGGCCTCTATTAAGCGCTCACCAAACAAAGGAAAAGACATAGCTTCGAGTACATTAATTGCAGCCATTATTTCGCCTCCTGCAATGTTTCTAAGTGCAACAATATCGGCGTAAGTAACGGCTCAGCTAATGCTTGCATAGCTTGATAAACCTCATCAGTAAAATGCGGGAAGCTACGTTGGATATATTCATCTTGGCCTTCGCCTACTCGATTATACCCCCCATCAAAACCACTCAAAGCTTCGGCCTTTAACTTGAATTCGTCATCACACTTGAGCTGTAGTAACTTCCACGACCACGCAGTACGAGGGAATAACGCCACAGGCTCACACATTCCCGCATTGTAAGTGTCGATAAGTTGAAATAATAAAGTCCGCGCTTGTTCAGGATCTATGACACTTAATTCTTGCACTTGTGGCTTACCAGCAACAAGATGGATCAGAGTTGTCGGTTTCGCGGTTGGATTCATAATACAAAAACCCAAATGTTCAATCCAACTACGTAAATAGTCTTTGCCGTTAAAAGTTCCCGGTTTATGTCGAACCAAACCGCCGTTATAAATATGTTTTAACCAACCAATCAATCGACCCGAAGACAGGGCAATATTCACTTCAACATCATCTTGTTTGTGCTGTAAATAGGGCTGCAAACACAGACTTAATTGTTCAATCGTAGCGGCTTCTTTTTCTAGGCTTATTTGACCAAATCGACCTAGTGGTAAGTGACCAGATGCAGTTAAATGCCGAGTAACTTCAGCAATATCGCTTTGCGCAAGTTCGGTTTCCAACAATTTGGCTTTTAGCTGATATTTCGCTAAATTATCCACCACAAAAGGTTCGTCATCGAGTACGTCTAAACTGGCTTGATTGAAAAACACTTTCAAGCGGCGATTAAAGAAGTAACGGCTAGGGTGGTTATAAAATCTTAATAGCTCTGATAATTCAACCTCTTGCTCACCGTCAGCAAGCACTAACATCGGCAGTGGTTGGGCTAAGAATTGGCGAACATCAGTATTAGCTTGCAAGGCCGGTAACCATTCTTTGGCATAAGACTTAGCATCTTCACCATTAAAGTACTGACGATTAAAAGGCTGTAAAGCGTGCTGAGTCTCTAAATGACAAAATAGATTTTTTGCTGTTTCATCTGGAGTTAAATCATGCTGCCCAACAAGACAAAAACTTTGCTGACAGTATTGAATGAGTTCAGAGATTAACACTGAAGGTAAGCGTTCACTTTTATCACGGATACTACTACCAATATAACTAATATATAATTTATCTTGAGCAGAAATTAACGCTTCTAAAAATAAATATCTATCATCATCACGTCGACTACGATCGCCTTTTTTATGATCATTAGCCATAAGGTCAAAACCCATAGGCGCTATTGAACGCGGATAAACCCCATCATTCATACCCAGTAAGCAAATCACTTTAAACGGAATAGAACGCATCGGCATTAAGGTACAAAAGTTTACCTGCCCAGCTAAGAATTTTTGACTCGAAGCCGATTTCGATAATGCGTTATTGAGATAATCACGCAATACCAATGGCGTGATCTCACCTTGGAAATTAGCATCTTGCAACTGACTATCGAGATTGGCAAAGGCATCACGAATGATCACTAATGCTTGCTCACCATCGGTATCAACCAAGTAAAAATCAGCTAATAGTTGATTACATAACAAGGTCCATTCGGTGACTGATTTAGCCGTTTCTAAGGCGCTGATATTCTCTAATAATACTTCAATAAAGTGCGCTAATTTACCGAGTAATTCAGCTTCAATGCCCTGAACTTCTTGATAAGGTAAGATGTCAGCATAAATATCATCACCGCCGTAAGCGTAACCCAATAACATACGCTGTAAGCCAAATAGCCAGGTATTTTGTTGCATCGCAGGTAAGTCGAAACGAGTTGCATCTTGTTCATCTAGACCCCAACGAATACCAGATTCATCAATCCACTGGCGCAGACGATTAAACTCATCCGCGGTTATAGAAAAACGTGCCAATACGGCTGGCACTTCCAATAACGACAATAACTCTGAGACGTTACAACGTGATAACGGCAGTGACAGTATTTGTAGAAAACTTAACAGGATTGGATTGTCGTATTGCGCGCCACCATCAGAGATTGAAAATGGAATGTAGCGCTTATCAAATCGCTCTACAGAGCCAAATACCGATTGAATATAAGGACTATAACTGTTCACATCCGGCATCATGATAACGATATCACGAGGAGTTAATTGTGGATCAGCGGCAAACATAGCTAATATCTTATCTTGCAGTACTTCCACTTCTCGCATTGCACTATGGCAGGCATGTAACTCAATGGAATCATCGTCACCTGCAATCAGATGTTTATATTCACTTGCTATATTTTCTGGGCTGAACTCAGCCATACTACGATCGTTCAAATCTAAAATATCTAGCTGCAGTTGACCAAGCAAGTTATCTTTATTTTGATCAATAAAAACATCATAATCCTGACAATCAAACTGAGTCAGTAAAGCCAAGTTATCTCGGCCTAATTTTCCCATAGATGCGAGTAGTGGATTACCCACTTTAAAGCTATCGTCCTCATCAAACAAATTCTGTACTTCAGCATCGTTAGAAGCTTCTACTTTTTGGCTTATTCCAATAGGCACGTTACTGCTATCAATTTTATTACGTGTTTTCAGTAACCACTTGGGGTCAATTAGATCGCCCCAATACAAACGACATGGATTCGACAGCATGAAGTGCACATCAATACGTTCACCCAAGGCACGTAAGGCATCAAGATAACGCGGCGGCAACGCAGATACACCGAATACAAAAATACGTGCAGGAAGCACTGATTTATCAAAATTAGGATCTGCGAGTTTATTTATAAAATGCTTATATAAATTAGCACGATGATAGTGAGATTGACCAAGTTGCTCTGTCACATCCACTAATGCTCGCCACAAGAGTGGTTGCCAATTATGTGAGTCAGCATGGCTATTTCCGCCCGCTTCCCAATCCGCAATCCATTCAGGACGATAAACTAAATATTGATCAAAGGTATCTGAAATCTTCTGGCACAACTGATAGAGGCGATAATCATCCGCATCATCTTCTAGATAACTTTTAAGTGCCACGAATTCATCTTTCTCTAATAAATCAGGCAAGATTTGCATAAGCTTCCAGCTCATCGCTTCTTTATTAAAAGCACTCTTATCTGGAATATCTGGTAAGGTCTTTTGGAACATTTTCCAAATGAAAGATGCAGGTAACGGGAACTCGATGTTTGCAGCGATTCCCATTTTTTTCGCGAGTTCCATTTTTACCCATTGTGCCATGCCAGGACTTTGAACGAGCACTTGCTCTTCATCAAAAGGATTAGCTAATGGATCTTTGGCAATAAAATGTGCCATGAGTTCTTTCAAGACATCAAGTTGATTGGAATGATATAAATAAAACACAGGAACTCCAGATAAGGTTGCTGATAAAGATTGTGGAGTAAGCTAACAGACTATGCAATAAGGAATATGTAATAAAGCAGGTAATATAACCGTATGGCAGGCTAAAATTAATTCCAATTCCATTAATTAACTTTCCCTATCCACCCAATCCCACGGCT
>Ga0209292_1000983_pt1 | contig 35808 bp, 32 predicted proteins | sample GOMGulsemesocosm_2_FD_184634 | JGI IMG/M metagenome (GOLD analysis project Ga0209292, IMG submission 184634) | Methane-oxidizing microbial communities from mesocosms in the Gulf of Mexico - GOM9C Gulf of Mexico (SPAdes) (version 2) | ecosystem: Environmental > Aquatic > Marine > Cold seeps...
GTACTGAGATCTGCCATGACCTCCTTTATGGAAAAAGGTTACGGTAAAACAAGCATGCAAGATCTGAAACTGGCGACAGGTTTACACCCTGGTTCTATCTATTGTGCATTCGAGAATAAGCGTGGCCTACTCCTAGCCGCATTAGAGCAGTACCGCCTAGATAGAAATGCTGAGTTCGCTGGTATTTTTAGTGGTCAACGCCCTGTCCTTACAGAGCTTAAAGCCTATCTGGATCATATTGTTTTAGAGTGTCAGAGCTGTGATGCCTCCCGTGCTTGCTTACTGACTAAAGCGCTGAATGAAGTCGCAGAACAAGATGCAGAAGTACATGACATTATCACGCTTCATTTAGCTAATTGGCAACAAGCGATTACCCAAGTGCTGCAAACGGCAATTGATCAAAAAGAGATTGTAAGTGACCAAAATGCTGATTCACGCGCTCACTATCTGATGATGGGAATATATGGTTTAAGAACATTCGCCCATACACACCCTGAAGGAAATACCATACAGCAATTAGCCGAACAGCTTTATCAGGATGTCTGTCGATAATTTGGTCTTAAATGTTAAGTGTTAAGTCTTGTAAGCACTTTCACTATTCTTGAAGTGCGTTAATCAATATAACAGCCTATTACTGATCCTTTTTACCTAGAACTACCATTAATATGCCACTTAAGACTAAAGTACATGCTATCACGAGTCTTGTGCTAATCGACTCCGATACAAATAGAATACCACCGATTGACGCAATCACTGGAACTGATAGTTGTACTACAGCAGCTTCAGTTGCTGACAAACCTCTTAATGCGATATACCAAACTGTGTAACCAAGAGCTGAAGTAACTGCACCTGACATAATTGCAAGAACGATCCCGTCAAACGATAGACTCATCATAGGCAGCGTAGTTAAAACCAAAACTAATACGAGAGGAATTGTGTAGTTGAAGTTCAAGGCAGTATCTTTTAATGGGTTTAATGAACCTTTACCAATTACTGTATACATCCCCCACGCAAATCCTGAAACAACCATGAGAATAAAACCTAAAAAACTTGGCGTGGTAATTGTTGGGTACACAAGATAAGCCAGACCACCAAAGGAAACGGTCATACCAAGCAACTCAAATAAGCGTAATCGGTGACCCGAAAGAACACTCATGGTGATCATTGTGATCTGAACTGTACCAAACAGTACGAGCGCACCAGTACCAGTCTCTAATGAAATATAAGCAAATGAGAATGAGATCGCATATAGGAAAAGCATAAGTGCTGATATCCATGTCTTACTTTGCTTTCCATTAGGTTCGTTAGGCGATTTAGACTTAAAGCTAAGTAAAATTAAAAACATAGCAACACCAGATAAAAGACGAATTGCCGTAAAAGATGAAGCATCGATAGCATTATCTTTTAAAGCCATTCGACAGAGTACTGAGTTAGCAGCAAACGCAGTTAAGGCTGTGATTGTATAACCAATAGTTTTAATTCTTTTATCTAATATTTTAAGCAATCGATACTCCTATGAACCTAGCGCTTATCGTAAGTCAGACTATTATAAACAAGTATAAATAATAGAAACCCACTATCGCAATTAATCTTATAGAGAGCAAAGTATGAAAACTTTGGGGACTTTTACGGCTCATGATGGTACAAGCTATACCGATAAAAAAAGGTACTTTTGGTTATTCTCTCTCTTATTACCAAGTATCGCAGCTGCTGGTCCACTTTTGTTTATGGCTTTTAACCATGAATCTATACTCTGGTTCTTTTTCCTTTTTAGTTATGGTTTCTTCCCTATCATGGATCATGTCATGGGTGAAGATACCAGTAATCCCCCTGAAGTTATCATTCCTCAGCTTGAAGCTGACCCCTTTTATCGTCGTATCACTATCCTGCACGTACCGGTTGTTATCGTTATATTTATATTCTGCGGCTGGTTTGTTGGCAGTTATGAACTGAGCTGGAGTGGTTATTTAGCGACGGCGCTTTTGGCTGGTAATGTGGGTGGACATGGCCTAAATATAGGACACGAATTAGGTCACAAGAAGAATAAGTTTGACCGTAAATTAGCTAAACTAGTTCTCGCTGTAGCAGCTTACGGTCACTTTTTTATAGAGCATAACCAAGGTCACCATAAGCACGTGGCGACAGCAGAGGATCCTGCATCTTCAAAAATGGGCGAAAGCATCTATCTCTTTGCAATAAGAGAATTACCTGGTGCGATCTTAAGAGCCTACCAGCTGGAAAAGCGACGCTTAAATAAGTTAGGTAAATCGACGTACTCTTTCGAAAATGAATTTTTTCAATCAACATTATTGAGCTTTACTATCTATGCAAGTTTAGCCGTTTGGTTAGGTTCGGGGGTCATCCCCTATTTGTTCATCTCCGCATTCTGGTCAATGTGGCAACTCACTTCAGCAAACTATATCGAGCACTACGGTCTGTTAAGAAAGAAGTTCCCTAATGGCAAGTATGAACGGCCTCAGCCTCATCATAGCTGGAACAGCAACCACGTGTTTTCAAACTGGGCTTTATTCCATTTACAACGCCACTCTGATCATCATGCTAATGCGACCCGTAGTTATCAATCTCTACGCCACTTCAACGGATTGCCGACACTGCCAAACGGTTATTTTGGTATGTATCCAATCGCGTATATCCCTTGGTTATGGTTTAAAGTGATGGATAAACGCATAGTCAATATTACAGACCATGATATTACAAAAATCAATATGTTACCGACAAAAAGAGAACAATTAATTGCAAAGTACAAGCTAATATAAAGTAAATATATGCGATGGGAGAGTTCAACATATGGTCGGCATAAACAATGCCGCGTATTGCGGCATTCCATTTTTCATTAATGAAAGCTAAGCGACACTCTCGATTGCCTGTTCGTCCAAGTCAAACGACGCATTGATAAGCTTTTTAGTGTAATCGTGCTGCGGGTTATGGAATATGTCCTCAGCCGTTCCCTGCTCCATCACTCTACCTTTTTGCATTACTAATACCCGATCAGATAATGCTTTGACGACTGAAAGGTCATGACTGATGAATATGAAACCAATGTTATTATTAGCCTGGATCTCTTTAAGCAAATCAATCACGGTGAGCTGAACAGAACGGTCAAGTGCAGAGGTAGGTTCATCTAACAAAATAAAAGACGGTTTCAAGATCAGTGCTCTAGCAATTGCAATACGCTGACGCTGACCACCAGAAAACTCGTGTGGATAACGATTGATTGAGTTCGGCTCTAAGCGTACTTCTTCGAGCGCGAGACAGGCTTTTTGTAACCGTTCCTGTTTGGACATCAAAGGTTTGTGCACCCTTAAACCTTCAGTAATGATTTCGCCAACCGTCATACGTGGTGACAAAGAGCCGTACGGGTCCTGGAAAACCATCTGAACGTCTTTTTTCAGATCAAACCTTTCTTTTTCACTAAGTAAACTGAGATCTTGACCTTTATAAGAAAGGTTACCAGAAAATGGCAGTAAGCCAATAATGGCACGTCCCAGAGTCGATTTACCTGAGCCAGACTCGCCAACAATGCCTAAGGTTTCACCTTGTTTCAGTGTAAGAGAAATGCCTTTCACCGCTTTAAAATATTCACATTTACTGGGTATAAAATGAGATTTAATCAGGAACTTAACTTGAATTTTTTCAGCACGAAGCAGTTCTAGAGCCGTTGCTTCGATTGGCTCTTTTTGACCTTTCGGGACCGAGTTAATCAGCATTTTGGTATATTCGTGTTGTGGTTCCTGGAAAAGTAGTCCTGTTTCCCCTTCTTCCACGATTTCACCTTTGCACATCACCAGTACTCGGTCTGCAAGGTGTTTAACAACGCCAAGATCGTGCGTAATAAACAAAATAGCCATGCCCATTTTATGCTGGATTTCTTTAATTAAATCCAAGACTTCGGCCTGTACGGTCACATCTAGCGCAGTGGTCGGTTCATCGGCAATTAGAATGTCAGGTTCATTTATCAGTGCCATTGCAATCATAATACGTTGCAACTGACCGCCTGAAAATTCGTGTGGGAACTTGCTGTAAGCTTGTTCTGGGTTTGGTAAATGAACTAGAATAAACAGTTCCAACACACGTATTTTAGCCTGTTTTTTTGACACTTTACGATGGCACATCATGGCTTCGGCAACCTGAATGCCCACTTGTAAATAGGGATTCAGAGACGTCATAGGTTCCTGGAAGATCATGCCAATTCGATCACCTCTGATAGACTGCATTTGACGCTCCGTTTTATCTAAAATCGATTGTCCTTCAAAGACAATGCTCGATTGAGAAGATACGACACCATTATCCGGTAATAGGCACATCAAAGCATTGGATGATACAGATTTACCTGACCCCGATTCCCCGACAATAGCCAGTGTTTCACCGGATTGTAAATCAAAGTTAACATTTTTCACCGCATCAACTATTCCGTCATTGGTAGTAAAACTGACGGAAAGATTACGAACGCGAAGAATGGTTTGCTTTAGCATGATACGTCCTTATCAATTTAACAGATGCGTTGAATGGGTTGGCTCTGAAGTGACTCTTAACTTAACAAAGTGATGATGTGCTTTCTGGATATGTTCGTATTGAAGCATCCACTGAGCATCGCGTTGAGCGTGACAAAAAGCGCCCATATGTCGTAGAATATCTTCACTCTTATTATCGATTAGCGTCATTGTGCGTTGAACAAGGTTACTTGTTTCAAGTGATATGAACTGAAGTAGCGCATAAGACTGGTTCAACGTTGCAAATGCGCTTTGTTGTTGCCCCATTTTATTGAGAATTTCAGACTGTGCGACGCTGGCATCTCTTAATCCTGATATCAAGCATGAAAATTGGCACGGTTTAATATTTTCATTTTCTAATGCCTGATGAATATGTATTGGAAGATTGTCTAATACCTCCCCATAGAGCTGATGAGCTTCAGACCAATAACCATGTTCCATTAATTTTTCTGCCTTCAGGTAACGCATCCAGCATTGCTGCAATTCCATAATCCACCCCAAATTTATAAGATGGTTCAATGCTAATGAGATTTATTATCAATTGCAAATCTAAATCATTCTCTTGGTGAGATATGTCACTAAAATAATAACTAAATAAGTAAAATTGAATGCCATCCTCCTATTCCAATTACACCTTATTAAGAACCGTGATCTTAAAGCAAAAATAGACTAACCCATTCTAAGTATTTACCCCCAAATTAACTAACTAATATAGAGTATTATGCTAATAAAAGGTGACAAACTTAACAGATCATAAGTTATAAAATGTTATTTACTTATCATCCAACAAAAACAAACAACGCACTATATTACCTTACCCTTTCCAGCCTAGGCAGTTTATCAATCTACTAGCACGTCAAATAACGCTATAAATGAACTAGCTTAGTCATTGTTAGTTGTTGTGGAAATGTTTATTTATTGCTAATTTATTTTGCCATGGAGCGGTAAATACAGTGTTGAATAGTGAATTATTCTATTGGTATCGCTTAAATAAGATAAAACATGGATGGAATTGAATATGATCTCTAAGATTAGTTGCTATATTGCTGTGATATTAAGCATGTTTACCTCTTCGGCTTTTGCCGCCAGTGAATCAGTAGGGTTTGATAAGGCTGTTGACCAGTTCTTTAATGAAAACCTCAGTTGGTTTGCTAACACTATTTTCACTTCAGTCCCAGTTAATGGGACAAACTTCCCCATCATTGTAGGCTGGTTATTTATTGCAGCCATCATTTTCACATTTTATTTCGGCTTTGTTCAATTCAAGCGTTTTGGTTTAGCGGTTAAGATCGTTAAAGGTGACTTCACTGACCCGAACAAAGACGAACCTGGCCAGGTTACTCACTTCCAAGCGTTAACAACCGCACTTTCTGGTACGGTCGGACTTGGTAATATTGCCGGTGTTGGTGCAGCGCTAGCCATCGGTGGTCCCGGTGCAACGTTCTGGATGATTCTGTGTGGCCTACTCGGTATGGCTTCAAAGTTCTGCGAATGTACACTTGGTGTTAAGTATCGTAATGAACTGCCAAACGGTGATGTATCGGGTGGCCCAATGTATTACCTAAGCCGAGGTTTAAAAGAACGTGGGTTTTCTGGTTTAGGTAAAGTATTGGCTGTCGGCTTTGCGATTATGACTATTTTAGGTGCACTTGGTGGTGGCAACATGTTCCAAGGTAACCAAGCGAACGCAATGATCGTACAAGCTCTGGGTATACCTGCTGGCTATGGTTGGGTTACAGGCGTTATTTTAGCCATTATGGTTGGTTCAGTTATTATTGGTGGCATGCCATCAATTGCGAAAGTAACAAGTAAATTAGTTCCAGCAATGGCTCTGCTATATGTAGGCATGTCGGTTATTGTGTTGGTATCTAACGCATCAATGATTGGCGATGCATTTGCCCAAATCATTGAAGGTGCCTTCACTGGAGCTGGTGTTGCCGGTGGTTTTGTTGGTGCATTAATCCAAGGTATGAAACGTGCGACATTCTCAAATGAAGCCGGTGTGGGTTCAGCCGCGATTGCACATGCAGCAGTAAAAACCAAAGAGCCTATAACTGAAGGTCTCGTTTCGGTACTCGAACCATTCATTGATACCGTGATTATTTGTACTATGACAGCGTTGGTGATCACCATTTCAGGAATGAACAATGGTGACCTAAGCGGTGTAACACTTACCGCCGCGGCATTTACTGAAACCGCAGATATCTTCGAGTATATTTTGGCTATAGCTGTTGTTATGTTTGCTTTTTCAACAATGATTTCATGGTCTTATTATGGCCTTAAAGCTTGGACATACCTGTTCGGTGAAGGCAAAACTACGGAACTTGTCTATAAAGTGATGTTCTGTTGTTTTGTGGTTGTCGGTGCAAGTGTTAGCTTTGGTGCTGTAATTGATTTCTCTGATGCGGCTATCTTTGCAATGTCGATCTTTAATATTATCGGTTTGTATTTCTTAATGCCAGTGGTGAAAAAAGAGCTACAATCATTTATTGCTCGCGTTCAATCGGGTGAAATCAAAGATTACAGTAAAGAAGGTGAATTGGTTTCTAAAGAGCTAAATAACTAAGCTTAACAAGCCGCCCTTTCCAATAATATTCGCAATAATAAATAGTCCGGTCAGTATATTGACCGGACTATTTCGTTTATACAAAATAACAATAAAACAGCAACTTATCATAAATAGCATTTATTATTTTAATCTTTGTTTGAAACTAACAATAAATCAAATCTTGAATTTGATTGTTAATAACTGACTTTTGATAGTAGAATACAATCCTCAAATTTGATTCAATTATCAGGAATTTATTAGTTTGGAACTCAAAGAATTGAAGGTTTTGTTTGATAGCGGTGGACTAAAAAAAATAACGGTAAAACGCGCGCCTTTAATGAACGGTTATATCTTAATCGCGGAAACAGTAAATAAGAATGTGCATGTGATGACGTCTCAACGTGAAGAGTCAAATACCCCAAGGGCATTTAAGACGATCGATGCGGCAGCAGCAAATGCCCAAAAGATTGGTTTTAAGAAGATAAGTATCGATTTTGCGTGATCAGAATTAAACCTGTATATATATACAGGTTTAATTCATACCCCGTAAAAATGGCACTTTTACGGGCATTGATTACTTATTTTGCTCTAAATAGGCTTGATTCATCGACACTAACCGGTTTTTTTCCTGCTCTGAAATGAAACTTGCTTCAATTGCATTAAAGGTAAATTGTGCGACCTCAGATTTTGACATTTCATGCGCGTTACTCACCGCCATAAAGTTATCAGTCATGTAACCACCAAAGTAAGCTGGGTCGTCGGAGTTAATCGTCACACACACATTTTGTCGTAATAACTTCACAATGTTATGTTCGGACATTTCTTCAAATACCTTAAGTTTGATATTAGATAGCGGGCATACGGTAAGCGGTATCCTTTTCTTCGCCAGCTCTTGGACGAATTCCTCATCATCCGAACAGCGCACGCCATGATCAATACGGGTAATCTGTAACAAGTTTAACGCATCACGAATACTACTGGCGGGGCCTTCTTCGCCAGCATGGGCAACGGTTAAAAATCCTTCATTTAATGCACGTTTAAATACTCGCTCAAATTTACCAGCTGGATTACCATTTTCTGACGAGTCTAAACCAACCCCGATGATCTTATCCTTGTGTTCTAGCGCTTGCTCTAATGTAGTAAATGCTGAATCTTCATCAAGATGACGTAAGAAACACATGATGAGTTGGCTGGTAATGTTGAGTTCTGATGCTGCCTTCGATAGTGCTTTATCAATACCGTTAACGACTGTATCAAAACTAATACCGCGCTCGGTGTGAGTTTGTGGATCGAAGAATATTTCGGTATGAATGACGTTATCATTTTTACAGCGTAGTAAATAAGCCCAAGTAAGATCAAAGAAGTCTTGCTCGGTAATGAGTACATTTGCACCTTGATAGTAAATATCTAAGAATGATTGCAGATTATGAAAGTTGTAAGCATCCTGAACATCTTCAAATGACTTGAATGGCAGCGTAATATTATTTCGTGCGGCAAGTTCGAACATCAGTTCGGGTTCAAGGGTGCCTTCAATGTGTAAATGAAGCTCGACTTTAGGTAAGTTTTGAATAAATTGTTTCATGATTAAGTTCCTAATAAAATTTATTAAGTACTTCTCTTTAATATAATAACAGACACTACAAAGAGAAAAGTACTAAAGTACTAAACTCTTCGTAATCAGGAATTATTGGTTCCTGGTAGAGACCCCTAATCCATATCATTAGGGTTATACGAAGGGAAAACTAATTACAGAATTGAAATGCTGAATTAGTTAAATCTGATTGTACAGAATGTAATTTAGCAAGTCTATGGTTTAAACATAGCAGCTTGACCACAAAAAGCCCCATTGTTATCAATCAGATTCCACACTGTCGCATTCTCTATCCAAAAAGTGCGACCTGAAGAAGAAATACGTAAACCGCGGTAATCATCAATAAAACCAAACGTTGTGACTCTAGAAAGTAAATCCTGCCTTTCATCTCTATCCATGGGTTTCGCTGACTTGCGCGATGGTAAAGCAACAAACTCAGACCAACTTAGTTCAAATGCATTTAATGCACACTTGTTGCCATAATTGAATATTGGATCACTTTCAGTGCCATGCGATACCACGACAAAGTCAGCGTCAAACAAAGCTTTAGCTATATTGATATTTAAATCAGTATCATCAATTAGTTTCTTTCCAGTTAACCGATGATAACTGGATAGTAAAAGTTCTGCATGTTGAGTTTGAAAATGGTTTTCCGTACTTGGTTCATTCAAGATAATGTCCTTATTATCAATTAATATTAATAAGTTAAATTAGGATCAACACATGCGAATACCTGCTTTACACTCTCTGATTGACGTAATAATAGATCCGCCAAACGGGCAACTTCTTCTCTATAAATGAAGCCATGGACTTCTTTATCTTGGGACAGTAGACCTGTTTCAGTCGTTGTTCCGTCTTTAAGTCCACCAGGTCTCAAGATCGTAAAATCTAAATTACTCGTTTGTAAATAAGATTCAGCAAGTGATTTTTCTCTAACCGCTTTACCAAAGCCAGTTTTAGAACGCTCAGAAAGGTATTGCCAAGAATCCCCACAACCCAATGAAGTTACTAATAAAAATCGTTTTATATCAACACTTTCTAACGCATCAATCAAGTGTCGATGGCCGAGATAATCCACGGGAACATCCGCACGGAAACTGCCCATAGTTGATATTACTATCGTATCCTTACTTAATGATTTTACAACACTTAAAACTTGCGCTTTATCTGTTGCATCACATTGGTAGGTTTTATCACATAACGTTCCCAGTTCATTGTTTTCAACATTACGAGCAACACCAACAACAGACATTCCTTTCCTTGTGAAATACTTTACCATTGCCAAGCCAAGACCACTTGCCGCACCAAAAATAACAACATCTTTCATATTCTTGTTCTCACTCACCTTATTGATAATGATTATCATTATAACCAAATGTGTTATTCTGTCACGACAAAGATCAATAAATCAGTTGTTTAAAAGTATCCATTCAACTCTACTCTAGCATAACTATCGTTACGTAAGTCATAAGTTGCATCGCCTAATTCAGCATTACCAAAATATCTGGCTTCAACATTCACACTCCAGTTATCAGTTAATCTATGTTGCGCTTCAATAGACATGATCATGGAGCTATCATCTAAATCCGTACTACCAATCAATAATACTTCCGTGCTTTCAGCATTGTTTAATACCCAGCGAGTACCAATAACGATATCATTTTGCTGCAGACTGGCTGTATCTGCATCACGTTGATCATATTGGTACTCAACAATCAGCCCTAAATCAGCGCTACTGCCAGCAAGTCCAACTAGGGTATATTCGAAACCCGCGACGGAAGCGAAATAATCGTCATCAGAATCAGGTAATACGGCTATCGTTTCCATTTTCCAAGCCCAATCCTCGATTGTTGCTTGTAAATCAGCACCATATTGTTGGATTTGGCGGTAATAAGGCGTTAAAGATAAATCGCCATTTCCATTCGCAGTCGGGGTTAGTATTGGATTACGATCGGTACCGTTAAAGTAACTTAAGCCAATGTCCCATACATCAATGACATGGCTCCATCGAAATGCATAATCTATATGAGACTGTTCCTGGTCTGATTCATAAACGGCATTATCATGATCGACAATAATGCTGGGACGTAATCGCCCTGCTTCCCCCGTGAATGTTCGTTCTCTAAACCCAGGTAAAACAAACAATTCATAAGCGCCATATTGCGTTTCATAGAAGGTACTGATCATTGGTTGGCCGAGTTTTTCTTCACCGTCAATACTTTCAACCAAATCTGTTTGGTTAATAATATCGACAAGATGCGCCGACTCAGTCACGCCCCAAAATACTTGACGAACACCAGCATACAACTCAAAACTGGCAAACCCACGCCAATAATAAAGTTCTCTAATATCAGCATGACTTCGTTCATTATCAACACTATCAATCCGTCCAAATACACTGGCCTCTAAACGTTGGTCGCCCCTATCCCAATCATGGTAATAATCTATATTTGCACTTAATGAAAGAGTTCTATTCTCTTGATTTTCATCGAGAGGTGCTTTAATAAATGCCGTTGATTCGAGCCCTACATTACCAGATAATTCACCGGTTTCCCCCACTGCAATAGAACCTGCTAATGCCATGGCGGTAAACAAAGCTAACGATTTATGCATCCTTTCATTACCTCGCACGTGACAAACTATTGCGGCTAAAGTCACGATCGTTAAAACCGTTATCAAACTGCCAGTTTTGGAAATTTAGTACCGTCTTTTTACTGGTTTTATGGTTTATCATTGTCCAGGTATCTGCACGCCAATATTGACCAAGATACTGGTTAAAATCACTCACGGATAATGTTTTCAGTAATTCTCCACCACGGTTAAAGTAATTAACTTTCCAAACACGGTATTCTTGAGTATCAATGAAAACTTCCTGACGTGAATACCCTGATTTTGCGTCTTTAGGATCGAACTCAACTACAAAGTGTTCACGGTCATCAAAACTTTCATTTTTCAAATAATTATAGGTATATTTATTTACTTCTTGTGATGCTATATCTTCAAATGCAAATTCACTTCCCATAAATGGACCCGACTTATTACTCGACGCGATGCGTTTAACGCGTTTTAGCGCAGGTAAATATAACCATTGATCATCAGCGCCTTCTCGATGAGTGTATGACAGGAATGCAGTACCTTTTACATCACGTGGATTATCAAAAACAATCTGTGATTTGTCACCGTCATTTTCTTGTTCCATGGTTTTGTTACGCATGATACGAATGGACTGCTCACCATGGCGATTGGTTAATATCATCTCCATCGATGCCGAAGAGTCGCTAAACCCTTGATCTCGTTTGTCAGCTTCGACTACAATAGCCAGTCCCTTTTCTTGTGTCGTCTCTGCAAGTGACGTTGGTATATTGACACTGGATAATGTCGCAGCTATCAATAATGATATTTTTAACTTTTTGTTCTTATTAGAATTTAAAAAATAGTTCATGGTTATATCCTTATATTATTCTGCAGCAAATTTGCTTGTAACTTTCTCTGACGAGTTATTATTAATTGTATTTTCACTCGATATTGTGCTGTTTATTACTAACGTATTTTCAATTTTCTTAGTACTGGTTCTCGCTTCCATTTTCAAAAGTAATAAAGGCAGTAATAAGAAATCGGCAACCATAGCAATAGCGATCGCGATGGCCGTTAAGATAGCCATGTTAGAATTCATGCCAAAACTTGATTGTGCTAACACACTAAACCCAGCCACTAGTACAAATGAAGTCACAACAATGGCGGTACCAACAGTTGAGAATGCATACAGAATTGCAGCTTCCGGTGATAATTGCTTTTCTGTTCGAGCACGTTGGTATTTACTTAAAAAGTGAATAGTATCGTCTACAACAATCCCGAGAACCATGCCAGTTACCATAGCAACCGCAAGATTAACCTCACCCACAAATAATCCCCATAAACCAAAAGCCAAACCTGCAGGTAATAAATTAGGAATTAAGCTCACAATGCCTAACTTAACACTGCGTAATGCAATGCCAATGAGTGCTGAAATAATGATCACCGCAAGTAGCGTGCCGCCAATCATACTTTGCATATTTCGTTCAGAAATATGTGAAAACATAACCGCAGGACCAACACCAATCGCATCTATATCCGCATTAACACTCAACCATTCGGTACCACGTTCGGCAATATCTACAAGACCACCAGATGGCATATTACTAACAGTAACAATAACTTGAGTTGAAGATTTACTTACATTAAGTTGATTATTAAGATCTAAACCATAAGGTAGAGACAGCTCATACAATAGTAAATATTGTGCAGCAGATTCTGCATTTTCAGGTAGACGATAAAATTCTTTATCATCGCTGTGCAAGTTCATGTTCAACCGTTTGAATGTATCAGTGATGGTATTAACATGACGAACTTCTGGTTGTTCACGTAACCAGTCAGTGAAAGCACTTACTTTATTCAGAAACTCAGGCTTGCTTACACCATTGCTCTCACCAGAATCAAGTGAATACTGGACCTGATACACACCAGTAAATTCTGCATCAATAAGGTCACTCGCTTGTCGAAACGCCATCGACTCATCAAAGTAATCTACAAAATTATCGTTCAGTGTATTGTTTGGAATAAAAGACAACAGCAGTACAGAAACAAACGCAGATACAATCAATATTGGTTTCTGTTTAATAATGACCCAGCTACCTAATTTCTCCATTCTATTATTGGATTGCGTCACAGTTTTTTTAACCCGTAAAGGCAGGACTAACATCATTGCAGGTAATAACGTTAATGAAAGTAACATAGCAGCCATTACACCTATTGCAGTAATATTCCCTAAATCATGAAATGGTGGTGATTCACTAAAATTCATCGATAGGAAACCAATAGCAGTTGTAACCGATGTTAAAATGACTGGTGAAGCATTGATTCTGATACTATTTTTAATTGCAGAGAGTTTATCCATGCCGGTGCGCATACTTGCGATGATCGTACTTAATACATGGATTGAATCAGCGACTGATAAAGTCATTATTATTGTCATCGCAGCTAATGCTGGAGGGGTCAATTGCACACCCATGTAACCAGCCATTCCCATACCTGACATAATTGAAAACATAATGACAACTAATGTCCCCAAAGTCGCAGTAAATGAACGCAATAATAATAAAACAACAAGTAAAATAATGAGGTACATAGCCGGTACTAATGTCGTCATATCAAGTGTTGCAGCTTCAAAAAATGAATTGCTTAGCATAACCATACCAGCTAAATGAATCTTAACTTTGTATTTACTTTCAATCTCTTGCACTAATCCACGCGCTTTTTCAACGAGTTGAGGAATTTCATCTAGTGATTTTTGTGGTAACTGGAATGTCACGTTTACACCAGCAATCGAAGCCGAATCGTTAATCAATTGGCCGTTCAAAAAAGGTTCTGCTAGTGCAACATCACGAGCGGCTTGTCGTTGTGGACCTGACATTGATGTACTATCAGTGATCAGATCTCTTACCCAAAGATCATCCTCTTCAGAAGTGGTATGCTGAAAATTTGTCAGGGAATCAACGCGTAAGGTATATGGTAATTGCCATGTATTATTTGTTAACTCTTCTAATGCAGACAATGCATCTGTTGAAAATACGTCTCCATCATCAGGAACTACCGCAAATAATATATTATCAATCTGCGTGTATGTGCGCTGTAGCTGTTCGTATTCAATAAGTTGAGGATTGTCTGCACTGAAAAATACCCGGTAGTCATTATTAAAAGCCAGGAATCGACTGCCTGAACTCACGACCATGACTGTAATTATAGATGTCATGATTAATAACCAACGCCATTTTACGACCCACTCGGCGTAACGACCAAACTGATCATTAGCAACGTCCATATGTTGTTTCATTTTATTTCCCTTTTATAAATAGTTATTTCAGATGTAAATACCGACCGCTCGGTATGCATGGTATTCAAAAAAAAGTTTAAATATTGTTCCATAAAACAATGTTTAAACTTCATTATTTAACTGTTTTAAACTTTACTATTACAGTATAGATTAGACATAAATACTGACTTTGGCGAATATCCAGGTTAATAATTTTTAACTGGATATTGTATATCTAAGCTCGAAGACTAATTAGGTAATTCTTCATTCCCTCAAGTAAATCAATCATTTGCTGTCTATCTCGAGATACTTTTATTAAACTCATCATGCCTTGAAAACATGAAACAATAAGTAAAGCAGATGCTCTGCAATCTACTTCTCGTTTAATATTGCCATCATGTTGCATCCGTTCAAATGCTTCAGTAAACATGCGAACTTTTTTCTGGTACATGTTATTTGCAAGATGTCGAAACCCCTCATCTTGTGAAGACATTTCTTGCGAAATTGTATTAACGGGACAACCTCCAACCATATCTTCATCACAACCCATGGTCGGCATTATCGCAAAAAGTTCGATTAAAGCAGAAATTGCGTCATCTTGAGCTAAAACAGGTTCAAACATTGAGTAGAATTGTGCCGCAAAAATCTCTTCAAAAACAGCATAACCTAGCGCCTGCTTATTTTTAAAATGATGATAAAGCGCGCCTTTAGAGACATTTGCTTTCTTAATAATTTCAGATAAACTGGTTGCTTTAAAACCGTGTTGCCACATTTCTGCTGCGGTTATCTCTAAAATTGTCTGTCTTGTTAATTCCGCATCTCTAATTTCTACCATGTATGATCTCTATTATTCTACAAATACCACTGATTGATAAGCACGATTAATTTGTAAACCCATGTATCAAAACTTGTATATACTAAGATACAGACCGGACGGTCTGTTTGCAACAGTTATTTAATATTAGTGATAAATATGTTAATTTCTCAATTGTTACTTACTTATTAAAGACTGTTATATGTTCGATAAAAGCCATACTAATTAATAATTTAGGCGTCCTGTGTGAAATCTACTGGTTAGGTTCCACAACACACAATCAGATTTCACGTAGCGCGCCAAAAAACATGGATTTTACACTGTTTGCTTATACAGTTGTTAATGCTATAATTGCTCGGTTAATCATTAATACCATTTTACAAACCTGGATAAATAATGCCTAAAGCATTGATAAATATAAGTAATAATTCGATAGTTTCGTCTGAATACCTTAACGAAGAACACATAGAAAATCTGATTAGGTTTAGTGATCGTAAAGAACAGTTAGAAGAAAACACGCTAAAGTCATTGCATTACCATGTGAATAAATTTAATGATTATTGCCTTGCTCATAATATCATTCCCTTGCCACTTCAAGACGCAACAGTACTCGAATCTTTTCTTATAAAAGAAAGTGAGCGTGGTTGCAAAGCCCAAACACTGCGAATTTATGCCTGGGCTGTTTCAAAGATACACAGCTTAGCTGGTTTAGAGATCCCATATTTCAAAACGATTATTACCGCTCGGTTAAAAATCATATCAAAACAAGAAGTAAAAAGCGGCGTAAAGCGTAAACAAGCTGTCGCATTTTCTTATGAACATTTGAAATTTGTAAATGAGCAACTCGATACAAATTCGCTACTTTCTATACGCAATGCCCTATTACTCAATATCTGTTATGACGGTTTGTTACGTGAAAGTGAAGCCTGTAATCTATTTGTCGATCAGATCCAAAAAGTGAATGGTCTGTATAATATCAATATTACCAACTCTAAGACTGATAAATCATTAGATGGGTCTATTGTTCATTTAAGTAAATTCACCTCTAAATTATTACCTTTGTATTTACAAAAGGTATCAGCACACAATGGCCAGTTTTTGTTTAAACGTATTACCCCACGCGGTGGTAAATTAGAAAAGTTAAAACCAAGTGAAAGTAGTCCAAACCAACATGACAAACCACTATCAACTAAGACTGTTGAACTAGTATTTGCCAATACCTGGCATTCAATAACTGATTATAACCAGTCTGTCAGTTTTAATGATCATATTGATTTACCGGAACGTCCATTCAGTGGTCACTCCGCTCGAGTTGGTGCCTCTTGCGACCTTGTCAGTGCCGGTTTCGATGACTCATTAGTTATGCGTGCGGGAAGATGGAAAACATTAAGAATGGTTGAGCTTTATACTCGAGGTGTGAATAATAAATTCGCGACAGTTCGAGAATTTAGAGAGCGATTAGAAACAATGACCAATATATAAATATCACAAGATAATGGAAAGGCAGATGACCTTCCCATTATTCAGACGTAGTTTTTATATATCAGCTCGTCAATTAACCAATTACTACCCATCAATCAGCAGAACCATTTCATTTAGCGTCGCGTGAAACATACAGCTTGCATCATCATGACTAAACTCGTTACCATTTAAGTTAACAGTTATTTCGGTGTCATCATTGTCAGTCTCTACGTACAATGTGTTTTTAATTTTTGGATAGTTTTCCATTAACACATTTTCAGCATGCTTCCTCGTGATCTTATTACTTAAGTGCACGGTAATAATCCCCGTCCCTAATAAAAGATTATTCATACCGTTCTCAAAAACATCTGCAAGCATGCCTTCAACAAACTGACTTTTTGAAACGTTGCATTGTTCGCTTATCGTTTCTAACTTTTCGAGTAAGTCTTCGTACATTCTTATCGTGCTATTTTTTCGTGTTGCATCAGGTTTAATTTTCATGTTTACCACTGAGTCCATGAGTTAACAAAAACCTATTTGTTTTAAAATAGGAATTAAGTGAATACATCTTATCACACTTAATAATCTATTAGTAATTCATTAAGGATACTACTATTCACCTTTATGACAACTAAATGATTCGCAGTAATTGAGTTTATTACGACTAATAATACAAGATTTAAAAACCACATCCAATTCTGCATGCGGTGCCATAATGCATTCATAAGGTGTTCACCTTTAAAAGCGTGTAATATCAAGCACTTTATTTCGTTTAACGGTCATTATACGAAATAAGCAAAAATGAGCAACTTCACATTGAACTTTAACCAAGAAAGTAGGTGCATTATTTGCAATTCTATTATAGATGCAATTTAGAATCATATGGCTACCACTTAGGGTACCTTATGTGTATAACTATTGATTAAAAACCAGATTTAGTTGTATGTATTAATAATCTGTTAATTAATCATAAAGTAATCACCTTTAGCACCATCAACGCAAACATGCATTTTAGGCCATTATTTTGATTTTTGGCTGTAGTTACCCGTTCAGTAAAGTAGATTTCACACAGCGAACGTTAAAACAATAACGGTTAACAATATATCCGTTCAATATCAGTAGGTTAGGCTACGAATGGATGAGGTTGAATGACATGTTATAATCTCGAATTACCGCATATAAACTGAATTATTCACCTTTAATTAGAATACACATAACCCTGTATGTATACACAGGGTTATTGCTAAGGCCGTAAAAACAAGACATAGACTCCTACACATAATCATTTATCTATAAATTACAATAACTTACGAGCGCGCGTTACATAGCGATTGTTTAACCAAACCAGACAAATCCCTTGATGGATGACTCATTAATCAAGCAGTAAATAGAATTACTATTACCTTATTGTAAAAATACAGTTTAAAGCGCTGTCTTTAATGGGCAGATGCTAAGAATAGAGATAGAATACCGATTACTTAATGATGAATTTGAAATATGTTTTCAGGGACAAAATGACCAACAACCATAGAGCCAATTTTATACTAGTGATCACAACACTCCTTGCTTCTGCAGGATGGATATTTTCCAGAGAAGCAATTCAAGTGTTACCAAGCTCAGGATTTATCGGATTAAGGTTTATCCTTGCCTCATTACTATTACTGCCATTTTGTTATCGTGGGCTATTATCGATAGATCGTAAAATGTTACTACAAGCTTCTACTGTTGGCTGTTTTCTTGGCTCTGCAATATTACTGTGGATCTATGCGATTAGCCAGAGTGATTCATTAGGCGAAGGTGCATTTATCATGAGTCTGTCTATGCTTTTCGTTCCTATCATTGCTTGGTTATTTTTTAAAAACCGCCCTCCTCGCATATTTTGGTTTTCACTGCCATTCGCAATTATCGGTTTGATGTTTTTATCGCAAGGAAGTTCATGGTCCTTATCTGGTAGCCAAATTTGGTTTGTGATATCAGCTCTGCTACTTGCGATCCAATTTAATTTGAATAGTCATTTTTCACAGAAAATACCGACATTAGTTCTCACTTGTATTCAGTTATTTGTTACAGGGATATTAGGAGTAATCGTTTCATTATTAACAGAAACTTGGCCTGAAGTAATTGGGATGGAAACATGGGGATGGCTAGCGATGAGTATATTGATTGCGACAAGTTTACGTTATGTTTTACAAACTACAGGGCAAAAAAATACAACAACAGCTAATGCTGCCATCATTATGATCCTAGAACCTGTGTGGACAGTTATCTTAAGCATGGTTTGGTATGACGAAATATTAGGGCTCACGCAAGTTATTGGATGTGGCTTTATTCTTTTTTCATTATTGGTATATCGTGGCAGTGAAAAAATACGTTCGCTTATTAAGGCCTTCAAAAGTTCTTCACACCTATAATGTAGACTATATCGTTATTTTCTTACAAACCCTTACAACACGCTAAACCTAATGCATTGTTTAATATTTAATTATCTCTATAATCAGCTTTATAAAATATTATATAGAAATGGGATTTAAAATGAAAACAATTACCGTATTAGGCGCATTAACTGCAATTGCATTATCTGTCAATGTTCAAGCTAATGAAGATGTTTCAGGCTTCTATATTGGTGGTGGTGTTGGTACAACACATGCCAACTTCAGTACTGATTCACTCTCTTACACAGCATCAACGGATGGATCGTCACTAAAAATTATTGGTGGTTACCAGTTTAATCGTATCGTTGCAATTGAAGCACAATATACAAAATACGGTGATATTAAATCTGGTACTGCATATAAATGGGAACCGACAACAGTATCTGTCGCTGCAAATTTAGGTTACACATTTAATAATGGCCTACGTCCATTTGCAACTATTGGTCTATCTTCACTCGATTTAGGTGAGAATATGGCAAGTACATTAGATGATAGTAATGCAACAGCACTTCGTTTTGGTGCAGGTTTAGAGTATACGCCTGCAGCTTTAGCTGGCGTAAGCTTCCGAGCTGGTTATGAAGGTGATGCTTTTGTAATTGAAAATAATTATGTTAATTACTCTGACGTAGATGTAATTCTTGGTTCGGTATATGTAGCTGCAACTTACAAGTTTTAAATTCTAAATTTGTAAATATATCAAGTGATAGTCATCCCTATTTACTATCACTTATTTGCTTCTTTCTAATAATTTTATTTAAACGCTGCACATCACAGAAATAATTCGACGACAAACATAACGTCTTTTCCAAACCTGAATATCCACCAGCCCTCGTAGTTTATAGTTATCCATAAATCAAAATCTGGTCGTCTATTTTGCGATAATTTATATTCAATGACTCCACCTTCTCTTACTTTCTAATAGCAAATAACTGAAGCTTACAGCAAAAATTATGTGACTAATTATCCCGAACTGTTATAGATCTGATAATAAAAAAGTGTCCATTTATGCTTTATACGAGATATGCTCAATACGAAGTTTACCGCTAACATAAGCCTTATATTTAGATAAAACCCTGCCAATAGCACATAAATAGGATTTAACACTATTATTTGTATTTATTTTTAAATGAATTTTCTGCCCTTTCTCTTCAAATACTTAGAAATTCAAACCAATGACTTACGACTATAAAATATCATGTTCGCTGTTTTTACATGCTTGTGCTGTACAAAAAATGCCGCTAGTATGCTTAAAAATTAAACAGCGACGAGTTAGGAGTTCATTTGAAAAAGTTATTACTTTGCGTATTTACTGGTACATTTTTAGTAGCATGCGGTGGTTCTTCATCTAATGATGGAAATCCTCAAACAGGACCACTTGACCCGAGCAAGATTCACGATGTAGTACCATATGTTAATTATAACGACGCGCCAGGTATAATCGATAATATAAATTTTGATGGCCAACAAAATGGTGAATACACCTCGGATATGTTTAACTCCGATTTTAACAACGAATGGGGAAGTGTTACTGGCGAAGCTAATATTATCGACAGAAATGGTTCAAGTCAGTTAGCGGTAACTCATCCTAAAGGTTATTACAAAAAAGGCATTTCCGGTGGTAAGGATTTAAATGAGTTTGATGAGTTGTACTTTTCATATGAAATAACATTTGGTAAAGATTACGACTTCTCTATGGGTGGAAAAATGCCTGGCTTAGCAGGGTTAAACCCAAGTGTAAGTGAGAAACCAGACGGCTGTAACACAATCGGCGAAGACGAAGGTTTCAGCTTACGTTCGATGTTCCGTGAAGATGGTCGTGTGATTGGTTATTTCTATCACCAAGATAAGACTAAGTCATGTGGTGATGAAATTGATTATCAACATGAAGGCAAGAACTTCTCATTCCAACGTGAAAAAACATATTTAATTGAGCAATACGTAAAAATGAACGATGCTAATCAAGCTAATGGCATTGTAACTATCTATGTAAATGGTTTTAAAGTACTTGAGAGTACAAATATGACATTTTCAGAAAACGGTATACATGGAATCAATTATCAATTTACCCAGCTATGGCATGGTGGCAACAGCGATGGTTGGGCTGTAGACCGTGATTCAACAGCTTATTTAGATAATTTTACATTAAGTACACAACCACTTAGCTATACAAAATAAACCTTTAAATAATTAATTTAAGTTGGCCTTGTTCATCACAAGGCCAACTTTTTGTCTGTGAAAATTGCTTTAAGTGAATAGATAGTAACTATACCAATTTATCCTGGCTCATTATCAGAGAGAGAATTTGATTTGAAAAAAATATTACCTTGTATCTTTATTACTTTATTCTTAACTGCATGTGGTGGTAGTGGTAGCGATAACAATAATAATAATGACCAATCCGAAGTACCTGAAGTACCCGAAGTGCCCGAAGTGCCCGAGATTCCTGAAGTTCCTGCTGACCCAAGTAATATTCATGATGTTGTACCTACCGTAGATTATAACAGTTCGGCAGTTTTCGATTATGTTAACTTTGATGAAAGATCAAATGGTGAATATACAGAAGACATGTTCGACACAGACTTTAACAATGAATGGGAAAGTATCACTGGTAGTGCAAATATTTTAGATAGAAATGGCTCAAAGGTGTTAGCGATAACTCACCCCAAAAGATTATTATAAAAAAGGTATTTCAAGTGGTAAAAACTTGAATGAATTTGATGAGTTGTATTTTTCATATCAAATTACATTTGGTAAAAATTATGACTTCTCTATGGGCGGGAAAATGCCTGGCTTAGCTGGGTTAAATCCAAATGTAAGTGAAAAACCAGATGGTTGTAAAACAATCGGCGAAGACGAAGGTTTCAGCTTACGTTCGATGTTCCGTGAAGATGGTCGTGCTATTGGTTATTTCTATCACCAGGATAAGACTAAATCATGTGGTGACGAAATTGATTATCAACATGAAGGCAAGAACTTCTCATTCCAACGTGAAAAGACATACCTAATTGAGCAATATGTCAAAATGAATGATGCTAATCAAGCTAATGGCATAGTGACTATCCATGTAAACGGCTTTAAAGTACTTGAACTCACAAACATGACATTTTCAGAAAATGGAAAATATGCAATCAATTACCAATACTTCCAGCTGTGGCACGGCGGTAATAGCGATGGCTGGGCTGTAGATCGCGATTCTACCGCTTATTTTGATCATGTGGCTATTAGTACTAAACCAATAAGCTATAAAATTAATTAAATTAGAATAAAGCTATTAAAGTAGCGCTATTAAAACAAAGCCACACTCTTGCAGTGTGGCTTTTAGGTGATCAACAAGGTTTTAATTGCTAATCTTCAAGACGGAAAACAACATCTATTTGATCACGAATAATAATTTTAGCGTCTTGATAAGTTGATTCAATATTAGCTGTAGAGTCCATCTCCATCGAACGCATTAGCATTGGCCTTGTGGCTGAGTTTCTGTATGTTATCTTCCAAACACCATCCACATTTTCACCAAAGCCTTTTGCCAACGACGCAGCTTTTTCTTGCGCATCGATTATTGCCGCTTGCCTTGCTTGTTGAATAAATTTTTCTTCATCACTTACTTTTAATTCAATATTGGTAATGCTGTTAATGCCATCACCAAGCGCACCGTCTAAATAGTTATTTAATTGTGCTAAATCACGTACGGTGACATTTACATTACGATTTGCGCGATAGCCTATAAGCTCAGGTTTGCTGTCTTTCTTATACTGGTATTCTGGACGTAATGTAATATTAGTACTTTCAATATCTATTCGAGCGACACCTTCATCCTCTAATCGTTTATTGAAAGCTGCAATTACATCGTCAACTGCAGATTTCGCATCTTTAGCCGATTTTCGAGTTTCAGATACTTGTACCGAAAATACAGCCATATCAGGTGAGGTAACAATTTCACCTACCCCGGTTGTTTCTAAATGAGGGAAACTTATATCTGCGGCCATAAGGCTTGTAGAAATAAAAGAACTAGCTGTAAAAATTGTCGCGAGTAAATATCTGTTCATAGGAATAACCTCTAATAATCATTGTTTAACTATCTGTGATACTCAGACAGTAACAAATCGAAAATTATCCTAACATTATTGAAAGTTTATAGAAAATGACGGAAATATAAGAATATTTAGTGGTATGGTGATTCGCTGCTTTGTTTAATGATGAGTGTTTCTGCTGCTGTCTTAGTTAATGCCTTGTCGAAAAAATAGCCTTGTGCGTAATCACAACCGAGTTCTTGTAAAAGATCGCGCTGTGCTAATGTCTCAACACCTTCAGCAAGTACTTTCACCTCCAATACTTCGCCCAAGCCAATAACTTTACGCGCAAATTCACGATCCAGCTGTGAAGAACAAATATCAGCAACTAATGAACGATCAATTTTCAACGTATCAAGGGATGAACGTAGTGTTCTCACTAAACTTAATGATGAGTAACCGGTGCCAAAGTCATCAATAGCAATGTTTATACCGAGTTCTTTTACAGCTCTAACATTGTCTATTAAAGTTGTCATATTGCTGATAGATGCTGTTTCGGTCACTTCAATTTCAAGTAAGTTTTTAGGACAGCCAGAATGTTCAATTATAGATTTTAAACGGGTAACAAAGCTTGTCATCTCTAACGTTTTAAATGATATGTTAATAGAAATTATTGGCGGGTAAATATGTTCTTCACGCCACTGCACTATTTGATGACAAACTTGAGTAAATACCCATAGGTCAAACTCAAAATGTAAGCCAATATCTTCAGCAATGCGAATGAATACATCGGGTGAGATGTAGCCCAAATCCTTATGCATCCAACGAGATAATGCCTCAAAACCAACCAGTTTATTATTTTTAAGATCATACTGGGGCTGATAATGAATTTTTATCAATGACTGTTCAATTGCATTAGGAAATTCATCAATAATAAGTTTATTCGTCATCAAGTCCGGTTTAATTTCGGGTTTAGCAAAGCAATAATGAGAGATGCTATGACGCTCAGACTCTCTCATTGCCATTTCAGCGGCAATTTCCATGGAAAAATAACTGTCATATTCGCTATGTTCAGCACTAATTCCAATGCTAAATGATTTATTAACTTTAACACCATTACTCAATATTAATGGACTCTGTGACAAATGACACAATTTTTCACAAATACTTATTATATAAGCATTAAAGTCTACAGAAGATAAATGACATTTGTTCTCAATTAAAACACCAAAACGAGCATTAGATAATCGTACAACTAAGCCAGTATGACTCAATATAGATTGTAATTTTGTTGCGAATATAGAAAGATAATTATCTCCCGAATCAAACCCATATCGAAAGTTGATAGTAGAAAAATTATCGACACTTAGTACAAGTAATCGCATTTTGGGAGCCGCTGAATTGACCGTATTGAATAGATGTGAAGCTCGGGCGCTCATTGCCCAACCATTTGGAAGCCCTGAAATCGGGTCTATCGCTTTATTTTCAGTAACTTTAAAACATAATTTATATTCATTATCGTCCAATTTTTTACAATGTAATTCGACTTTTAAATGATAAAAATTACAATCAACAAGTTCACCAGAGGCAAATACGCCTTCTTCTATAGCACAAGCATTATCAAATAACCTGTTGACATCAATATCATTTTCGCTATTGCCTAGACATAATAAACCTTTCAATTCCATGTCAATAACTTCTACGCAGGTCAGACCAATCAATGTTGCAAACACATGATTACAAAACTCAATTTGTCCATTGCGGATAATTAAAATAGGTAAAAAGGAATCTTCAATTTGCATTTTCAGGTTACTCGTAGGTCTGAACCAACTATCGATTTAGCTACATTTTACACCATGTTATTTTTCGCAACAACTTTGTTAATCTGACGTAATCTACTTTCAAGCTGGGAAATGTACAAATAATAAAAGATCAAAATAGGTATAAAGCCAATTAAACAATAGCTTACGGTTTAAAGGTTAAAATTTAACTTCTAGTATTATTCTTAATAATATTAGATAAATGCGAAGCAAAATAAAATAGTGTGATAAACAACCACAAGGATAGTTGAATAATGAGATATAACCACCAGCAAAATAACGCTTTTTAGCCTAAAATACTAAGTTATATAGTTTAATTATCAGGTGAAGTTATGAACAATAAGCGTCAGTTTCAACGTGTGTTATTTAATCACGATGCTTCATTAACATGTAATGGGCATCAATGGTCAACAAATGTAATTGATCTATCTTTACGGGGACTTTCTTGTACCAAGCCAAAAAATGTCATTTTCGATATTGACCAGTTAATGACATTATCAATAAAATTAGCCCAAGAACAAGTGATCATAATGGAAGCAGTTCTTATTCATAGTGAAGATAGTGTATTAGGTATGCGCTGTACGCGTATTGATATCAATAGCATTTCAGAATTAAGACGCTTAGTTCAATTAAATTTAGCTGATGAAGCCCTATTACATCGAGATATAGAACATCTTGCGCAGTCATTGCCTAAGTTTTAATTTGCCGATGTAAGCAATCATATTTAGTCGAAGCTTTTTCTACTCTGTAAAACTCATGTGGGTGAGCACCAATGGTACATCACCATAACTATTAGCCAATAATAGTCTTAATCCATATCCACTAATAGCATCTCTCATTCGATACACTTGCCACGGGTGTTATCCAAGCTTTATAAAACCGCCCAAATTTCGCATGTAGTGACATGCATAATCTGGATAATCAATATAAAAATCAAACCTTAGTTTAATTATCTTTGTCAAAGTATATAAAAATAGAACAGTGTTTCGGATACTGAACATATATGACAAAGGCGGCCATAAGTGATTAATAGCCTAATAGAGTGGCAAATTGATAAACCTCTGACATACTTAACTGTGACACGGATCAAACGTATGTGAATGTTGAAGAACTAACAGAGAGAGATATCACAATGATAAACAAATTACTAATTGCTGGTGCTATTATGACGTCAGTACTGCTTACTGGTTGTGCCAATAACAACACAGACTTGCAAAACAGCGTTGGTAGCTTGAATTCAGAGGTCAGTAAATTAACAACTCAAGTACAACAACTAGAATCTGAACATAAAGCCATGAAAACGATGATGCAATCTGCGACAGATGCAGCTCAGCTAGCTCAAGAAGAAGCTCAACGGGCTAACTCACGTATCGATAATATTGCCGCGTCCTATAGCAAATAAGAACTAACTTAAGATAGATTAGCGGTATCTGCTGTTGATCTACCTTAAGTTATATACCAGAAGTTATCTACATTTAGTAACATATCCCAAATTAATTTATCTTGTTCACATGTTCCGGTATTTTAAATATCTACATTAATTGGTAAGCCATAGTGCAGTTGTATGGCTTCGTTAACTGCACTTTTATCTATGCTATGATTCTGCTGAAGTTGATTAATAACATCGAAACCATTATCTTCGTTAAGCCATGTTTCTGAAGACAAAGGCGAATGAACTTCCAAGTAATGTTGACCATTTGGCTCTAACGCAAACTTTATTGGTGTATTAATGATTCTTACGCTCTCATTAACTGTCACATTATTATATAGCCACTCTATATCATCAGGGTTCATTCGAATACAGCCCGCACTAATACGCATCCCTATCCCAAAACCTTTGTTCGTTCCATGAATCAGATAATTATTATGACCATGCGCTAATCGTAAAGCAAAGTTGCCTAAGGGATTTTGTTTTCCAGCTTGCACATTTCGAGGTAAAACCGTTTTGTATTTTTCTAAGTATTCAGAGCGTGTTGTAGGTGTTGGCGTCCAAACAGGATCTTTAATTTTGGCTTTAACAAAACTATTCATTTGTGGTGTTTCACGACCTTCTCGACCAATTCCTACAGGGAATACATGCACTTCTTTTGTGTTTTTAGGGAAATAATACAATCTTAACTCGGGTAGATTGATGACAATGCCTTTATGTACAACTTCGGGCAATAGCATGAATGTCGGTAACTCCAATATCGTACCGGGTAACGGTAAAAAAGGATCGATGTTTGGATTAGATGCCATTAATGCAATCAGGCCGATATTATATTGCTGTGAAAGAGAGTGAAAATAATCGCCCACTTGAACTTTATGCCGGATCCGTTCACCTATCAGTCTTGAACCGGATTCTGGTAACGTATATTGTTGAGCGTTAACGGATTGAGCCAATAACAAACATAAGATAATGAACGGTCTTGATAGGAACTTATGCTTAACCATTAAGATGAACATTCTCACACCTTTAATAATGTCATATAGGGTAAGTATAGGCTCAATGGTATAGAGATACGTTCTATTTCAATTTTTACGGCGGTACAGTAATAATCCCGTTATTAAAACCAGAAATGAATAACCTATTCCCCCGCCACTGCTTTTTGCTGGCTGAGAAGACTCAGTAGTGCCTGATGATTGCGAACCTTCTTCTATAAAAAAGATGTCTTGAGTAAACGTTGAATTCGGTTCTTGATAAATATCCGGATTATCAATCTGAGCAATCGCAGTTATTATCCAATCATTATAGTTACTCACTTCAGTATATACATCAGGATATAAATAATTTGCACACTTATCTACATGGCCAAAACTAACCACGCCAGCCAATCGATAACCTCGATCATTATCACTTAAGGCACTTTTGTCTTGCCATATCAGTGGACCTCCCGAATCGCCATTACAAGAACCTCGTTCGAATGCATTTGCACAAATGAAGTTAGCGTCAAGTTGTGACCAACCCCAAACTAAAGCGCAGCTGTGATCACCAACGCCATTAACGATCGTTTTTTGGAGTATATTAGTACTCTGTATTCGGTCAGCGGACGTGCGGCCCCAGCCTGAGACAATCAGGTTATCTGAAACGGCGTTATCAAACTCTATATCAGCATCACCTTGTAACACATTATTCATCAGTTTGATCGGTAGTGCCGGTAACGCCACAGGTACGGATAACTTTAATAGTGCGATATCACCGGTATTATTAGCTTGTTCATAATCAGGGTGAACAATTAAATTAGTCACGGTATTAGTAGACATATTTCCACTATTTGTTCTATCAATGTCACCAGAGTAAACGGTGACTTGAGAAGTGTTTATTGGCACAAACCCCAGTCGACTATCACTATTATTTAGGCAATGTGCAGCAGTGACTACCCAAGTATCCGTTATTAATGTGCCGCCACACGCAAATGTGAAGCCATCTTTGTCAATTTCTAAATACACCTGCCAAGGTAACTCTAATGCTTTACTGTCAACGCCACCAACAATGTACGGGGTTATAGCATCATTGGCATAAGCGCTTAATGAGAGTGATAATATTCCAGAAATTGTAATCACTTTAGCTAGTATCAAAATAAACCTCTCTCACGTTATTATTGCACTGCAGGTTGAGCATTTTCTATAAATTATAGTATAGAGCGCACAACATTAAGAATTTGATTAAAATAATTCCAATTCGCTATATTTCTACATACTCAAAATTGTAAGCTATAAATCATGTCCAGGTCACTTAATTAATAATAAAAAATAAATCCCCCGGACATTTTATGTCAACTAGTGTAAATAGTAACCAAAGGCAATTGACGCACAGTACACCGTTGCTATGATGCTGATTACGTAAACACGTGTATAACATATGTATTAATTGAAGGGATATAATGAAAAATATTTTAACTGTTCTAATGATGGTATTCGCTTTCTCATTAGCGGCACCTGAAGTTCACGCGAAAAAATTTGGTGGTAGCAAGTCTTTTGGTAAAAGCTATAAAACAGCACCACAAAAACAAACGCCTGCAGCAGCAACCCCTGCTAAACAAGGAATGAGTAAAAAAGGTATGCTTGGCGGTATGCTGGGTGGTTTACTTGTTGGTGGTTTAATTGCGTCTATGTTCGGCGGCGCGTTTGAAGGTTTCCAATTCATGGACATGATCATCATGGCTGGTGTTGCCTTCTTATTATTCCGCTTGTTTAAAGGAATGATGCAAGCTAAGGCTGCATCACAACAAGGAGCGCCACAAACTGCAGCTGGTCCAGCATTTAGACAAGAAGCACAACCTGATGCAACGTTTAACACCGCAAGTCAAGGTGGCTTTGCTGGGACGAGCAATGATGTACCATTTAATCTTCCAGCTGATTTTGATTTAACTAACTTCTTAACCGGCGCACGTAGTCATTACAAAACGTTACAGAAAGCTTGGAATGAAGACGATTTAAACACAATTCAAGAATACGTATCTATCGAGCTATACAACGAATTACGTGTTCAACGTAAAGAACTTGAAGGTGAGCAACACACTGAAGTGATGTTCCTTGACGCTGAGTTAGTTCGTGCAGAGTCAACTGCATCACTTTCACAAGTAAGTGTTAAGTTCAACGGTCGCTACCGTGACAGCCATGAAGATGTAGAAGCAGACATCAACGAAGTATGGCATTTAGAACGTGATTTAACTCAGGCAGATGCGCCGTGGTTAATTACAGGTATCGAGCAGTAATACCTTTTATCGCTAATTAAGTTGGATAAAGGCGGTTAATCACCGCCTTTTTTGATCTTGTTATATGTCTTATGAATTAAGTAGAATTGCGACAAGTGTTTGGCTCTAGCGAATTAAACTTAACACTGCTATGATCCGCGTATAAATTAAATCTATAGGAATTATAAACATGGCTTCACTACAAGAGCAGCTTTTAAAAGCTGGCTTAGGCGATGAGAAAAAAGCGAAAAAAATTCGTAAAGAAAAGAATAAAACAAATAAAGCAGTACGTAAAAATCAGCAAAGTGCCGACACAAGTTTACAAGACGAAATCAAAGCTAAAAAAAACGTTCAAGCACAATTAGATGCAGAACGTAATAAAGCAATTCAAGAAAAAATTGAGCTAAAGTCTGAGCACGGTAAAGTGAAACAGATGATTCATCAACTGCACATAACTGATTTCGCAGGCGAACTTTCATTTAACTATGTACTTGATAAAAAAGTTAAAACCCTTTCTGTTGATCAGCCTAGTTATAACGCATTAACGAAAGGACAAATTGGTTTATGTGTGCTTGAAGGCAAGTCTTATGTTATGCCAAGTATTGCTATCGACAAAATCAGAGCGGTTGATGAAGCCTACGTTCTAGTCCTAAACGAAAATACGGCAACAGAAGTTGAAGACGATGACCCGTATGCTGACTTCCAAATTCCTGACGACTTAATGTGGTAATCTTAACCATTTATTAGTCACCGCTATCTCTCTTAAAGCAAACCCATGTTAATCTTCAAGGGGGATAGTACTAATTTAATTTCCATCCTCAGCTATTTTTGTTAACCACAGCAAATCTGGTCATTAATCCTGCTCAAAACCAGACTATTTGATTCAAGCGATGAATAATCCTATCTGTTTATAAGACAATCTCATATAATTTACCTATCTACCTTACAATGAGTGATAGCCTTGTTAACTGAGAAAATTACTGCTGATAAACTTGTTCCTGTCTTTGATCTTGGCTCACGCTGCAAACTAGAAGAGTTTGATACAGTAACGCGAGATCAATTGTTCCCTCAAAATAATAAGCTGTTTGCCCTATTCCACGAGACTTTGACTGCTAAGTTACTTGTAGCAACAGATTTTGATGGTTTTGAGCATATAAAAACATTTTCAAATATGTTATTTAATATGCCAATCAAACGCGCTAAATCAATTTGTTATGTCGAAGATGTAACCAAGGTTGGTCGTGCACATGCGTTTGAAATTTGGCGAGACCAAACGGGACTATTTAAGCAACTCATTGAACAAATTATTGCTACGGGTGAGTGTTCTGATGAGCAACTCAGTACGTGCCTTGTTAAGCCATACCCTCACCTTATACCGTTATTACTCAACCTTAATGAATTTAATGTTGAGCAATCATTCAAAATATTAGCAGATGAGCAAACCTCTGCAGTAAACCTAGTTGACGCCGTCAATTTAGATAACACAAGCCTATTTGGTAACTTAGATACCCTGTATAAAAACAGCAGTTATACCAGTAACGTTGCTCAATTAACACCAGGTCTGTTACATCAAGCGCATGGCGGCTATATTGTTATCAAAATTGATGAGTTAATTAATAACTCTTCTTTGTGGTACCAATTAAAATCGGTGATCAAGCAAGGAACTCTAAACTGGTGTCCGAGTAATCAAGCTATTCAAACAGAACTAAAACCCGATGCAGCACCAATTGACGTTAAAGTTATTTTAGTTGGTGACCGTTTCGCGATTAGTCAGCTTGCTGAGGGTGACAGGGAATTATCAAGTCTTGCCAGTTCATTCATTGATTTCTCTTCTGAATTTAATGTCAGCGAACAAAATATAGCAAACTATGTCGGTTATATTAAATCACTGATCTCAGACGACAACTTACTTCCCCTCTCGACTTGCGGCCTTAAACGACTATTACAGCTAAGCAGTCGTTGGTGTGAACATAATAACTACCTTAGCCTTAACGAAGCTAAATTAACAATACTGTTAAGCTATTGCCATCAAATCGCATCAGGTAACAAGTTAGAAAGTATTGATAGTGACACGTTAAATACAGTGTTAAAGCTGCAGCATGAAGCGTTGAATGGCCATATTCGCCTGAGTAACGAAGGCATCATTGAAAAACAGATTATTTTAGAAACCCACGGTAGCAAAATAGGCCAAATAAATGGTTTATCAGTGCTTGAAATGGATGGACACCCAGAGAGTTTTGGTGAGCCGATTAGAATCACCGCGACAGGTCACCTCAGTGGTGATGGTGATATCTCAGATGTCGAACGAAAAGCGGAATTAGCTGGTAACATTCACGCTAAGTCAATGATGATAATTCAGGGCTTCTTCACACACACGTTTGCAAAACCCTTGCCGTTACCGATAAGCGCTAATCTAGTATTTGAACAATCATATGGTGAAATTGATGGCGATAGTGCGGCATTAGCTGGCACATGCGCATTATTATCGGTACTAGCGCAAAAACCGATTGCCCAAAATTTGGCGGTTACTGGTGCAATCGACCAGTTTGGCACTGTACTTGCCGTCGGCGGTATCAATGAGAAGCTCGAAGGTTTCCTGCGTATCTGTGAGTTAAATGGTCAAACAGACATGGGAGTTTTAATTCCAGCCGCAAATATAATAAACTTAAACTTAAGTGACAAGCTTGTTACTGCCGTTAACAATGAGCAACTTGCTATCTACCCTATTACCCATATCGACCAAGCCATTGAACTGTTAATGGATATTAAAGCAGGCAAAGTCGATGAAGAAGAAAGTCTCTACAATATCATTCAGCTACTTGCTGAAGAAAACGACAAATTAGACGATGATGAAGCTGGTTTTGTAAATAAAGTTAAACAATTGTGCGCTAAAATGATTGGCAAACAGGGATGTAACAACTGATTGGACTTGTTAGGCGTACAGATGTACGCTAAAATAGCTTCAAGATAACAAGGATATTATTATGATAAACGAATTAGAGGTTGAAGTGGTACCTATGTCAGCAACAGAACGTAATAGCTTCGGTAAAGAAGACTTAGTTAAATGTGGTAACGGCGAGTTATTTGACTCTGATATCCGTCTTCCAAAAGACAATATGTTGATGATGGATCGCATTCTACACATTGATAGTACTAGTGGTGAATTTGGCAAAGGCGAAATTACTGCAGAGCTAGATATCACTCCTGATTTATGGTTTTTTGACTGTCACTTTGACAGTGATCCTGTTATGCCTGGTTGCTTAGGCCTAGATGCGATGTGGCAATTAGTTGGCTTCTTCCTTGGTTGGAATGGCGCTAAAGGTAAAGGACGTGCACTGGGTGTAGGTGAAGTTAAATTTACAGGCCAAGTATTACCAACAAATAAAAAAGTGACTTATAAAATTGTCATGAAGCGTGTTGTACTTCGTCGTTTAGTAATGGGTATTGCAGACGCTGAAATGCTGGTGGATGGTAAAGTAATTTACACTGCAAAAGATCTGAAAGTAGGCTTATTCCAAGATACTTCAGTATTCTAATCGTTTACTAATACAGAATAATGAATAAAGCCCCAAATCTGGGGCTTTATTGTATCTATTCACTTATTATTTCATGAAGAGCCCTGTACTTCGGATCTCTTGTGCCTCACGCCAACCACCTAACCACTGACCTCGCGAATCTGCGCTTTGAAATGGACAAACCTCATTCGAGCGACCGGCAGTGCCAGCTTGATAACCTTTCGAATATGCTCTTTCCAAACGATCTCTTTTCTGTCTCTTCATTCTAGATTCCTCAAAAAATGTATAACTTAAAGCTGAGACTTTCCATGCCTCTATTAAGTAATAGGTCAAGATATTCGACAAATCAAATAAAAAAGGCACAGTAATAAAATTACTGTGCCTTTAAGAAACAAAAATGACGTTTAGCTATTAATGACTAACGTTTAAAGCGACGGAACAACAGCATCATGGTTGGTAATAGTATAAACCACCCCATGCCAGCTCCACTACGCTCATAGTCTTCATCAGCTTTAATTGGACACTGAGATGTCGTCGACAAACTATCTAAATCATCTTGAGTGATAGTCATTGTCAATACAACAGGACTTGAACCAGACCTATTTTTGTAGTTTTCAACGTTATTATAATCGAAACCATTGGCTACAACAGTGACATTACCACTTCCATCAGCGTCACTTATGCTTATTGCATTAGCAAAACGATAACGTACTTCCCCAGCGATAGTGCCGTCATTAACCTCTTTACAGTACAAATCATCTAAGTAAGCTGATTTTTCAGTTTTGTAGTCGTAGATAAATGCACTTTGGAAACGCGCTGAGCCATCTTCCCTTGGTGATGTTTCACCACGGGCATCACGCCAACCTACAATTAAACCATCGTTATTGATTTTACTAACTTGAGATGTAGCACCTGTAATAGGGTTTGCATTAAATGGATATCGAACCGTACCATTTGCTACATCATAAGTGTAAAACTCAGTTACTCGACTTCTGTTTTGAACGGCTTCAAAAGTACGGTTACCAACAACAATAAATGCTTGTGAGCCGTTATCAGTGCCATCTGTAGCTTCAAATGGTACGTTAGCCGAAACATAAACAGTATCTGTAATATCAATAGCAACTGTATCACGAATTACATCATTATAATCACTACCCGCATCCGTTTTAGGCTGAGTGATCTCACTCATAGCATAAGAAAGCGCATCTGCTGAATCTACAGTCGGCTTAAATATAGTTGCTCTAGCACGGCCACCACTCGTTGATGAATAGATTTGTTGCGTAGAGAAACCTACAGCGAAGCCTGATGTGTTAATCGCATAAGCATTAGCAATGAAAGTTGCATAGCTACCCGTATTTAACCACTCAGTCGCAGAGTTGCCTGATAAATACGCTATAGCGCTACCATCTTCATTCCAGTAACTTGCTTGTAAATCAAAACCAGGACAGTTATAAAGATCATCATAATCATAACGATCATCGTCAATTGGATAATTGAAGCAATAAGTAAAACGGCTGTCATCATCAGCATTTGACCACTGGACACTGGCTTGGCCTACAATTAATCTTTTTGCATAAGTAATCGTCTTATCTGAATTACTGACATTAACGTCAGTAAAGTCATGAGCAGAACTAAATCCACCATTGCTGTCAAAACCTAAAGGTGCAAGTATAATATCATTATAAAAACCACGTCTAACAATCTGAAGCCCTGAATCAGTGGCATAACCCACCTGATCAGTAGATGTTATTGCAGTAATCTTGCGAGATTCGCTTAAACCGCTAGGTGTTGAAATAACGGTATCGTTTACTGATGTTTCAGTTTCAGATTGGTAAGTACCATTATAACCGTTATAGGTATTTAAGATATTACGACGCCATATATATAGCCCGTCACTGCCATCAGACTCAGAGCCTTCCCAAAGCATTTCACAAACATCATCGTCATATTGACAATATTCGTTATAAGTCCAAGGCGCACCAATATCATAAGTAAATGGCTGTGCAAATGTATTAGTATAAGTAGCAGTACTTGTTGCTGCACTAGATGTATCCATAGCTGATACATATGGGCCAAATCGACTGCTATCTGTTTGTTCAGCAATAACATCGACTGCAACAGCAGCCAATGCATTCGAACACAATAAGAGACTAATAATCCCTGCTAACTTAGTCTTTTTTAATTGCATTAGTATAATTTTTCCTTAGCCTTTCATTTCTTCAAGCTCTTCCCAACGTGCGAAAGCAGTCTCTAGTTCTTGCTCTTTACTAGCAAGGTTTTCAAGCATTGTTTTCGTTTCGTCAGCTGGCTTATTAAAGAAATCAGGTTGATTAATTTCAGCTTGCAATGTTTCAACTAGTTCTTCAAGTTGTTCCATTTTTGCAGGCAGTTTATCAAGTTCAACTTGAATGTTATAAGGCAGTTTCTTTGCTTTAACAGCCTTAACTGGTTTTTCTTGTTTAACTGGTTTTTCAACTACCGCAGCTTTAGCCTTAGGCTTTGCTGACATAGATTGCGTATTTGCTTGTTGATTCTTAGCATCATGGTAACCACCAACAAAGTTAGTGATGTTCCCTTCACCA
>Ga0209292_1000986_pt1 | contig 35773 bp, 32 predicted proteins | sample GOMGulsemesocosm_2_FD_184634 | JGI IMG/M metagenome (GOLD analysis project Ga0209292, IMG submission 184634) | Methane-oxidizing microbial communities from mesocosms in the Gulf of Mexico - GOM9C Gulf of Mexico (SPAdes) (version 2) | ecosystem: Environmental > Aquatic > Marine > Cold seeps...
CAGTTGCAACAACTGTTTGCTGAAGGTCCTCCCGATGCTCTAATCGCTACAAGTGTTGATGTTTTGAGAGCTATGGATTTCTTGCTTGAGTCTGCATTAATAAGCCGTTTTGAGTTGCCGTTGCTGGTGGCCAGTGAGCGGATTTCTGATGCGGCTTGCCAGCTTGGTTATCGCCATGTAATTACCTCCTCGAGTGCTGCAGATGACAGTATCGTCACGGCTTTAAATGTAATAGGATAGGCCCATATGGGCGTGCGAAAGCCTCCTTTCAGATCAATAAAAAGATTGAATTATCATGGCCTCTGATAATAAAAACGACACCATTGTAAACGAAGATCAAACTGCTGATACCTCCAAGTCGGCGGAGAGTAATGCCAAGGGATCTTCTGGGGATGTTCCTCCAATACTGAGTGATACGGTGCCCCCCGAAACTGCGGCGAGTAACAAAGCGAAATCTAAACCGGCTCAAGAAAGCAAAGCTAAGACTACACCTAAGCCAGCAGCTAAAGAGAAAAAGTCAGGCGGCGCGATTGGCTGGCTAGCATTGTTAATTGCCCTGGTGGCTCTGGCAGGTGTGGCCTATGGCCTGTGGATGATGCAGCAAGCCAAGGACAGCAAAAATGTCGAACAAAATCGCCTGAGTCAGTCTCAGGCGCAACTGGTGGATAGTTTCAAAACCAGTACTCAGGTGCTGTCGGATCAAGTCAAAAGTTTTAACAGAAAAACAGATAATCAGCAGGCACGTATCTCAGAGCTACAAGCACAACTACAAGCGACTAATCGCCAAGTTGACGAAGTGACTCAGGTCAGTCGTCGCAGTTGGATGCTGGCCGAGGCAGAATACCTACTACGCCTAGCTAACCAGCGTTTGATGATGGAGCGCGAAACGGCCAGTGCATTAGCGTTGTTGAGTTCGGCCGATGAAATTCTGGTTAGTGTTGCCGAGCCTGGTCTCTTTGAGGTGCGAGAAGCGCTGGCACATGAGGCTGCCGGCCTACGCGCGATTGCACACCTGGATGTAGAGGGCGTTTTTGTTACATTGGCTGCGCTGAGCGAGCAGGTTGAAACGCTTGCATTGTTAACGCCTAATGCTGGAGCGGCAGACGAAAAAGAAGCCAAACCCGTGCTGGTGGACGATCAGCAGAGCGTCTTAGATGCGGCGCTTGATCGTTTTGGTGACATGGTGAGCATTCGTCATCGCGATGTGCCCTTGGAACCGCTGTTAACGCCGGAGCAACACTACTACGTACAACAAAATCTGCGCCTTATGTTGGAGCAGGCGCAATTAGCCTTGTTGCAACGTAAAACTGGTGTTTATAACCGTAGTCTTGATAAAGCTGCTAATTGGGTTGAGCTGTACTTTCAGCTCAACGAAAGCGCGCAGGCTTTGAGAGCAACATTGCGTGAATTGCAGACAGTGAATGTCGATCCTGAATTGCCAAATATTTCTGCGTCGTTAGCGTTGTTGAAAGCCTATATCAATAGGCCTATGCCGGGTGATAACTCACCAAGATCCTCTTCGGTGCCCGCCCCTGAACTTTCGCAGGTAATAAAGACGCCTGCTACCGCTGACGTAGAAACTTCATCCTCTAATGCAGCAGATGGAGTGGGAGTGACGCAATGAAACGCCTGTTTTTGCTGATTATGCTGGTGCTGATTGGCAGCTATTTCGCAGCAGAAAAAATTGCTGAAGATGCTGGCTATATATTGTTGTCCTACAAAGATACCACCATTGAGACCAGTCTCTGGATTGGCTTGGTGTTGTTGTTTGCTTTGGTGGTGGTGATTTATGTGTCCATCTGGTTGTTGATTCGTATCCTTGGCAGTCGTGAGATGGTTCGACGTTGGAACAAAAATTTTCGTCACAAGCGCAGTGTTTCAAAAACCACCAGTGGTTTGATTGATCTGGTGGAGGGTAACTGGAAAAATGCCCAGAAAAAACTGAGTCAGGCGGCACCTCAATCGGATACTCCGCTGATTAACTATTTATCGGCAGCACGTGCGGCGGCAGCCAATAATGACCCTAATGGCAGTGAGTTGTTTCTAAAGCAAGCCCATGAAAGCACGCCTGGTGCAGAGCTGGCGATTGGTATTACCAAGGCTGAAATCGGAATTCAGCAGGAACATTACGAGCAGGCATTGGCTACTCTGTTGGTGTTGCGCCACTCTCACCCGAAACATAAATATGTCGTGCAGCTATTGCAGCAGGTCTATGTGGCGCTTGAAGATTGGGAGGCGTTGCAGGAGCTAACGCCTATGTTACGCAAGCTGCGGGTTGCTTCTGAAACGCGGCTTGATGACCTTGAGAAGCAATCGGTGTTGATGGCTTTGGAGCGTGCGACTGAGCAACAGCCGGACCAGGATCAACGTGATCGTGCAAATCACTTGCATAGAGTTTGGTTACGCGTGCCGGCTAAAATTCGGCTGCTTGAAGAGGTTGCCCGACTTTATGTGCAGAGTATGAAAAAACTGGGTGACCAAGTCAGGGCTGAGGTTGCTCTGCGTGAAATACTGGACAGTCAATGGAGTGATACGCTGGCGGCTGAGTACGGTTTGTTGCAGACGGGTAATGCCCAGGCGCAAATGAAAACAACTGAGCGCTGGCTGAAAAAGCATGGGGACAGTGCAGAGCTTAAGCTTACGATGGGCAGATTAAGTCTGCGTAATCAACTGTGGGGTAAAGCGCGGGAGTTTTTCATGGGTAGCCTTGCCCTGCGAGAAACGCCTGAGGCACATGCTGAGCTGGGACGCTTACTGAAAAACATGGGTGAGCAGGAAGCTTACCAAATCCATGTGCATCAAAGTTTTGAAGTGATTACCGGCGATTTGCCAGCCTTGCCAATGCCGGGTGAGCAAAGCACCAACATCTCACGGATGGCTGTTAAGAGTTAACCACTGTGCCTGTTGTCATATCAGGCCCTTATTTTTCTCTCGGTGCGTAGTGGAAAACATCTGAATAGGCCTGCTGTTCTGGCAGGCCATGATGAACTAAGACATCAAGAGTCGAGTACACCATTAGTGGCGAGCCGCTAATATAGACTTCAGCGTCTTGCAGGTTCTCAAAATCATCAATAATGATCTGGTGTAGAAATCCTTCGCGACCCTGCCACTGGCATTCGGTGGTCGCGTCACTGACTGTAGGTGTGAAGTGAAAGTTATCATGCTGCTGTAGCAAGGCTTCCAGTTGGTCCATCATATAGAAACCGGTGGCGTGTTTGGCTCCCCAGTAGAGATGGATCGGGTTTTCAACTCCGTTGTTAAGAAGTTTCAGCAGTATGCTTTGCATTTGTGCATAGCCAGTGCTGGCCGCTACCAGAATAATTGGCGCGTCGGGCTTAAAGTCTAACGGTGTGGGTAGATGGCAGTCACCCAAGGGTAGCTCCACTTTAACTGAGCCTTCATTTTGCAGGAGCTGGATAATGGACGCGGTGCTGTCATGATGATCAATGTGCAGTTCTAGCCTGTCACTTTCATCGGGGGTGCTGGCAATCGAGAACGGATTGCTGCGCCCGTCAGGTTGCTGAATGTTCAGGTACTGACCAGCTTTGAAGCTAAAGCCTTTGTTTTCTCCAGGCTGGAGAAGGATGCGATAGACCGATGAATTGACCGGTACGCAGTGTGTGACTAAGCAGTTAACAACCATTAAAAATCCAAACTTAAGTTATATCCAGGCTATCCCAGATGTCATCGATACGCTTTTTAACATCTTCGCCCATGGTGATAGGCGTACCCCATTCGCGATCCGTTTCGCCGGGGAATTTGTTGGTGGCATCAAAGCCCATCTTCGAACCCAGCCCGGCCACAGGCGAGGCAAAATCCAGATAATCAATCGGTGTGTTTTCGATGATGGTGGTATCGCGGCCGGGGTCCATACGGGTGGTCATGGCCCAGATCACATCGTTCCAATCGCGCGCGTTAATGTCATCATCGGTGACAATCACGAATTTAGTATACATAAACTGACGCAGGAATGACCACACACCCATCATTACGCGTTTAGCGTGGCCGGGGTATTGTTTCTTCATAGTGACGACGGCCAGCCTATAGGAGCAGCCTTCAGGTGGCAGGTAAAAATCGACAATTTCCGGAAACTGCTTTTGTAAAATTGGCACAAACACTTCATTTAGCGCAACACCTAATACAGCGGGTTCATCGGGTGGTCGGCCGGTGTATGTACTGTGGTAAATTGGATTTTTGCGCTGAGTGATGTGGGTAATGGTGAAAACCGGGAAACTTTCCACCTCATTGTAATAGCCGGTGTGATCGCCGAAGGGCCCTTCATCGGCCATTTCGCCGGGCTCCAAATAACCTTCCAGCACGATTTCGGCGCTGGCAGGGACCTGTAAATCATTGCTGATACATTTTACTACTTCGGTTTTGTTGCCGCGCAATAAACCGGCAAAGGCATATTCGGACAGCGTATCAGGTACCGGCGTAACTGCGCCTAGGATTGTGGCCGGATCAGCGCCTAATGCAACGGCAACCGGAAATGGCTCGTCAGGGTGTTCGGCCTGCCACTCTTGGAAATCGAGAGCGCCGCCACGATGAGACAGCCAGCGCATAATCACTTTGTTACGGTCGATGACCTGTTGACGGTAAATACCTAGATTTTGACGTTCTTTATGTGGGCCTTTGGTTATCACCAGGGGCCAGGTAATCAGTGGGCCAACGTCGCCGGGCCAGCAGGTTTGAATCGGTAGTTTAGACAGATCAACATCGTCACCGCTGATAATGATTTCCTGACAGGGTGCCTTTTTCACTACCTTGGGGGCCATGTTCATGACTTGTTTGAAAATCGGTAGTTTTTCCCAGGCGTCTTTCATGCCTTTGGGGGGCTCGGGTTCTTTCAGGAAGGCCAGTAGTTTGCCGACTTCTCGCAGGTCTTCGATTTTTTCCTGCCCCATGCCCATGGCGACGCGCTCGGGCGTGCCAAACAGGTTGGCTAATACGGGAATATCGAAACCTTTGGGGTTCTCAAACAGTAATGCCGGGCCGCCGCTGCGAAGTGTGCGGTCGCAGATTTCAGTCATCTCCAGCACGGGATCAACTTCAACGCTAATACGCTTGAGTTGTCCTTTCTGCTCAAGCGCATCGATGAAGTCGCGCAGATCCTTGTATTGCATGGGGTAAGCGGTCGTGAGTGGTAGCGTTAGCTACGTTTCATCGACAAGAAGAACTCGTCGTTGGTTTTGAAATCCTTCAGTTTATCGAGAAGGAATTCAGTGGCCTGGGTATCTTCCATGGAGTTAAGCAGCTTACGCAGAATCCACATTTTTTGGAGTTCGTCTTCGGTAGTCAGTAACTCTTCACGGCGTGTGCCAGAACGACGCACGTTGATGGCGGGATAGACGCGTTTCTCGGCCATTTTACGGTCGAGGTGGGTCTCCATGTTACCGGTACCTTTAAATTCTTCGAAGATTACTTCGTCCATTTTCGAACCGGTATCAACCAGCGCAGTAGCCAGAATAGTCAGGCTACCTCCCTCTTCGATGTTACGTGCAGCACCAAAGAAACGTTTTGGGCGTTCCAGTGCGTGGGCATCAACACCGCCGGTCAATACTTTGCCGGAGGAAGGAATTGTTGTGTTGTAGGCACGTGCCAGGCGGGTGATAGAGTCGAGAAGAATGATCACATCTTTTTTGTGTTCAACCAGACGTTTAGCTTTTTCAATCACCATTTCGGCTACCTGAACATGACGAGCTGGCGGCTCATCGAAGGTGCTGGCAACCACTTCGCCGCGTACCGAACGCTGCATTTCGGTTACTTCTTCAGGGCGCTCATCGATCAGTAGGACAATCAAATGGCAATCGGGGTTGTTGTGAACGAGAGATTGCGCAATGTTTTGCAGCATCAAAGTCTTGCCGGCTTTAGGTGGCGATACAATCAAACCACGCTGGCCTTTGCCAATGGGTGATGTTAGGTCAAGAATGCGCGCGGACAGGTCTTCGGTGCTGCCGTTACCGCGTTCCAGCTTCATGCGCTCATTCGGGAATAGCGGTGTTAGGTTTTCAAACAGAATTTTATTTTTAGCGTTTTCCGGCTTATCAAAGTTGATGGTGTTAACTTTGAGTAGCGCAAAATAACGCTCGCCATCCTTAGGAGGGCGGATTTTACCGGCGATGGTGTCGCCAGTACGCAAATTAAAACGGCGAATCTGACTGGGCGATACGTAAATATCATCTGGTCCGGCCAGATAAGAGCCTTCTGCGGAACGCAGGAACCCGAAACCATCCTGCAGTATTTCCAGTACACCATCGCCAAAGATATCTTCGCCACCTTTAGCGTGGCGTTTAAGAATGGTAAAGATGACATCTTGCTTACGTGAGCGGGCCAGATTGTCGAGGCCAATTTCAGAAGCAATTTTTAAAAGTTCGGGAACGGGTTTTTTCTTTAATTCAGATAGATTCATAAGGGATTTGGTGTGATTGCGTGCGCTCGAAAAAAGTAGGCACAGAGTTAACTTGGATTGTTCTTGAATGTTTTGGGAATATTAAAACGGAGAAAAACACGAATAGAGACGCGTCTTGAATGTGGAAGATAACACCCAATTCGGGGTGCGTCTAGCAATTAGCGCAGTAATTTAAGGAAAATCCCCGCCAAGTGACGGGGATAGGCATATTTATTACAGATTGCTGTCAATAAATGCGGCCAGTTGGGACTTGGACAGCGCACCAACTTTAGTTGCGTCAACGGTACCGTTTTTGAACAGCATCAATGTTGGGATGCCGCGAATGCCGTATTTAGGTGGCGTGGCTTCGTTTTCATCAATGTTCAGTTTGCAGACTTTCATGCGGCCTGCGTATTCCTGAGAAATTTCGTCCAGAACCGGCGCCAGCATCTTACAAGGGCCGCACCATTCTGCCCAGTAGTCCACCAGTACGGGGATATCCGATTGTAGTACGTCCTCGTCAAAGGAACTGTCGGTTACGTTAATAATTTGGCTCATGTGAATAAAATTCCTGATGGATTTGTTGGGTTCGATACTATAACGCGGCAGGCGACTTGGGAGAAGCCCTGAAGATGGCGGAAATAATCGAGAGTGTTTGTTATGCTTGTATATGGCGCTGCTAAAACAATATTCAAGGGGCGCGGGGACTTAATTCAAGGATAGGATTTATGCAGGCTAATTTGGCCTCCGGCATGGCTAAGACGGCTATGACAAAACAAAAATTCGCAGCGGCAATCGACTTGGGCTCAAACAGCTTCCATATTTTGGTGGCGGAATTTGTTGATGGTCGCATGGATCCGGTGCATTGCTGGGGTGAAAAAATTCAGTTGGCTGAAGGATTGGATGAACATGCCTATCTGAGCGATGCGGCAAAAGCGCGTGCGCGTGATTGTTTGAAACGATTTGCTGAAGTCATTGCTCATGTGCCTGCGGAAAATGTCTGTGTTGCGGGTACGGATGCTCTACGTCGCGCCTCCGACAGTGAGGCATTTGTTGCTGAAATTGAAAGCCTGCTGGGCGTGCCGGTGCGGGTGGTCTCCGGAGAACAAGAAGCGCGTACTATTTATCAGGGTGTGCTAGCAGGAAAAAGGGCTAGACAGCAACGAGTCGCAGAACCCGTGTTGATTATTGATATTGGTGGTGGCAGCACCGAGTTGGTATTGGGGCAGGGTGATGAGGTTCTGGCTTGCAGTAGTTTGCCGTTGGGTTGTGTCAGTTATTCCGCGCGTTTTTTCCCGCAACAAGTTAGCGATCGAGAAAACTTTGATCAATCCTTGCGAACATTGGCAATAGAGCTTGCTCCAATGCGTAAAATTTATTTGTCGGGTAATTGGCAGCAGGCCATTGGTACAGCCGGCACAGCATTGGCGATTGAAGAAGTATTGCAGGCGCTCGGATGGGTGAAAAGTGGCATTACTCGCAGCGGTCTTGAACGTCTTGTCGATGTATTGTGCCAGGGCGAAAATATGGCTGCCTTGCAGCTGCCTGGCCTGAGTGAAGAGCGTTTTGATATTATCACTGCAGGCGTCGCCATTATGTTAGCTGTCTTTCTGGTCTTTGATATTGAGGAACTGGAAACTAGTTCTGATTCGCTGCGTGAAGGGCTGATTTACTCGCTTCAGCCCTAACTATCAAGCGAAGTTATTTTTGTAATAACTGAGCAGCCTGCTTGGCAAAGTAGGTCAGAACGCCATCCGCGCCAGCACGCTTAAAGCACATTAAGGATTCAAGAATCGTTGCTTCTTCCTCGAGCCAGCCCTGCTGGAAAGCCGCTTGGTGCATGGCGTATTCGCCGCTTACTTGGTAGGCGTATGTCGGCACTTGAAACTCTTCTTTGACGCGGCGCACAATATCCAAATAAGGCATGCCGGGTTTAACCATTACCATGTCGGCACCTTCGGCAATATCCAGCGCTACTTCATGCAGGGCTTCATCGGTATTAGCCGGGTCCATCTGGTAGCCTTTTTTATGGCTGGTGCCGAAGTTAGCGCTCGAACCGATCGCGTCTTTATAGGGGCCATAGTACTTGGATGCGTATTTGGCGGAATAGGCCAGTATTTTGGTGTTAACGTGACCGTTTTGTTCCAAAATCGCACGAATTTCGGCGATACGCCCATCCATCATGTCTGACGGAGCAACAATGTCGACGCCGACTTCGGCATGAGACAGGGCTTGTTTTACCAAGGTTTCAACAGTTATGTCGTTGAGCACATAGCCTTTATCGTTGGTAATGCCGTCATGGCCATCTTCTGTGTAAGGGTCGAGAGCGATGTCGGTGCTAATCCCCAGTTCAGGGCAGGCATCTTTGACGGCTTTAACTGCACGTTGTACCAGACCGTCTGAATTATAGGCTTCGGCCCCTTCTTTTGTTTTCAGTGACTGATCAATATTTGGGAAGATGGCGATGGCGGGAATTCCTAGCGCCACCAGCTCGCGGGCTTCCTTAACCAGCTCGTCAATGCTGAAGCGTAGTTGACCTGGCATAGAGGCCACGGGTTCGCGCAAGGCTCGCCCTTCTTTTACAAACATCGGGAAAATCAGATCATTTACCGTCAGGGTGTTTTCACTCATTAAGCGACGAGAGAAATCGTCGGCACGCATACGACGCATGCGAGTGGCAGGATATTGGCGATTAATGGCTTTGTAGGACACGAAATGACTCCAAAATTCTTGTAAATCAGTTTGCTATAAAGTGCTCAGTGAATAACGCACTAGGTTATCATGTTTGTAGAAAAAATATGTAGCCCCTTTTGTTGACGACAAGGATTTAAAAAGGATTGCCCTGTGACGCATGATGCGCTGTTAAGAATATTGATAACACTGCTGGTTTTTGGCGTGCTGGCTGGCCTGGAAATCAAGCGGCCTCGGCGGCGATTATCTAAAACTAAATCACAACGCTGGCCTGGCAACCTGTGTATTGCGTTGTTAAATGGCGTGCTGGTTCGCACCCTGTTGCCTTGGCTGGTGCCAGTGTTGGTCGCCCATCAGGCGTTTGTCTCACAACTTGGATTGTTCAATCAGTGGGATTTGCCTTTTCTTTTAGACGTACTGATCACGTTGGTTGCGCTGGATTTACTGATTTATTGGCAACATCGTCTATTTCATCGTGTGCCTGCTTTATGGCGCCTTCACCGCATGCATCACACGGATACAGGGGTAGATGTCACCACCTCGTTGCGTTTTCACCCCTTGGAAATTGCCCTTTCTTTGGTCATTAAATCGAGTGTTGTTTGGTTGCTGGGCGCTCCGGTTGTCGCAGTCTTGCTGTTCGAGATATTACTGAACGGGTTAGCGATGTTTAATCATTCTAATCTGAGTTTGCCCACCCGAATAGATCAAATGCTGCGTAAAATTGTGGTCACCCCCGATATGCATCGTGTTCATCACAGTGTTTTGGCTGATGAGCATAATAGCAATTTTGGTTTTAACCTGAGTTGTTGGGATCGGTGGTTTGATAGCTATCAAGCACAGCCGCGTGAAGGGCACGGACAAATGCTTTTGGGCTTGAATGAAACTAATTCTCAACAAACAGGGTCTGTTATGTGGATGCTAAAGCAACCCTTTAAATAGGAGCCTCAAGCAAAGTTGCTGAAGCATCAAAAACAAAAAATACCTAGCCATTAAGGCCTCTGAGAATAATGAATAATAAAAAAAAACTGATTTTTGCTCTGATCCTGCTGTTTGTTGCCGCGTTCTTTTTTTTTGATCTTGGCCAATATTTAACGCTGGAATACTTCAAAACCCAACGTGATGCCATCAGCGTCTATCAGGTTACTAATCCGCTGCAAACAGCGTTAATTTTCTTTTTAGTGTACGTAGCTGTCACCGGCCTTTCTCTGCCGGGAGCGGCAGTTCTGACATTGGCTGGCGGCGCTATTTTTGGCCTGTGGTGGGGGCTATTAATCGTGTCCTTCGCGAGCACGCTGGGCGCTACAATCGCCTTTTTGGTATCTCGTCTGTTATTACGTGATTGGGTACAGAGTAAATTTGGTCAGAATCTCAAAGCCATCAATCAGGGCATCGAAAAAGAAGGTGCTTTTTACCTGTTTACTCTGCGTTTAGTACCGTTGTTTCCATTCTTTGTAATTAATCTGGTGATGGGCCTGACGCCTATTCGTGCCTTGCAGTTTTTCTTTGTCAGTCAGGTTGGTATGTTGGCGGGTACTTTTGTATTCGTAAACGCAGGTACCCAGTTGGCTCAAATTGATTCGCTGGCGGGTATTTTATCGCCGGGCCTGCTGCTGTCCTTTATTTTGCTGGGTGCTTTTCCGTTGCTGGCGAAAAAGTTGGTGAATATGGTTAAGGCCCGTAAGGTTTATAAGGATTATGAAAAGCCAAAAAACTTTGATGCGAACCTAGTGGTGGTGGGGGCCGGCTCCGGTGGTTTGGTGGCAGCCTATATTGCCGCAGCGGTGAAGGCCAAGGTGTACCTGATTGAAAAACACCAAATGGGTGGTGATTGCCTCAATACCGGCTGTATTCCGAGCAAGGCACTGATTCGTTCTGCCAAAATTAATAACTACCTCAAGCGAGCTGACGAATTTGGGTTGAAAACGACGCCCGGAGGTGTGGATTTTGGCGCAGTTATGAAACGCGTGCATGGTGTGATTGGTACCATTGAGCCGCATGACTCGGTTGAACGTTTTACTGGCCTGGGTGTGGATTGCATTAAAGGTGAGGCGCGCATTACTTCACCCTGGTCGGTTGAGGTGAATGGCAAAGTCATTCACGCAAAAAATATCATTATTGCCTCCGGTGCACGCCCCTTTGTGCCGCCCATCGAAGGTCTTGAAGAAGTGGGTTATTTAACTTCTGATACCTTATGGGAAATTGAAGAACAGCCTAAACGACTGTTAGTGATTGGTGCTGGGCCGATTGGCTGTGAGCTGGCGCAGAGCTTCGCACGTTTGGGTTCTGAGGTGGTTTTGTTGGATATGGCCGATAAAGTGATGCCGCGTGAAGATGTAGATGTGTCGGATTTTGTTGCTAAAAAACTCGAAGCGGATGGCATTGAGTTACGTTTATCCCATAAAACCATAAAATTCAGTCGCGATGACGAAAGTAAAACGTTGCGAGTTGAGCATCAGGGGAGGTCAGCGTACATCGCCTTTGACGAAGTGCTGGTAGCAGTTGGACGCCGTGCAAATACTGAAGGCTTTGGCCTGGCAGAGCTAAACATTGGCACCACACCGCAAGGCACGCTACAGGTGAATGAGTACCTGCAAACTCGCTTTCCTAATATCTATGCCTGTGGTGATGTGGCTGGGCCCTATCAATTTACCCACACCGCCTCGCACCAAGCTTGGTATGCCTCGGTTAACGCGTTATTTGGGCGCTTCAAAAAATATAAAGTTGATTATTCAGTGATACCCTGGGCGACCTTTACTGACCCAGAGGTGGCGCGTGTTGGTTTGAATGAAACCGATGCGGAGCAACAAAATATTGCTTATGAGGTAACTCAGTACGGCATTGATGATCTGGATCGCGCGATTGCTGAGGGTGAAGCTGAGGGCTTTATTAAAGTGCTGACGGTGCCCGGTAAGGACAAAATTTTGGGTGTAACTATTGTTGGAGCTCATGCTGGAGAGCTGATTGCTGAATACATTTTAGCGATGAAGCACGGCATAGGCTTGAATAAAATTCTTGGCACCATTCATATTTACCCTACTTTCAGCGAAGCTAATAAATACGTGGCGGGTAACTGGAAGAAGGCGAATAAGCCTGAAAAGCTGCTGTCCTATGTTGAGCGTTTTCATGCCTGGAGCCGCGGTGCCTAGTTGAAATGTGTTGCTTGCTTTGAAGTAAAAAAAACGTCTTAATGATGGCCATAAATAAAGCTCAAATTTAATTCTGGAGTTAAGAATGAGTAGTGTTGAAAGCAATGTCTCGGAACGTTACGCGCAGGGTGCGCAGCAACGTGAAGAGGCACTATGTTGCCCGGTGGATTACGATCCCGGCCTGCTGAAAATTTTACCCACTGAAATTATCGAACGTGATTACGGCTGCGGTGACCCATCGCGTTATGTGCGTGAAGGCGATACGGTGCTGGATCTGGGCAGCGGCGGTGGAAAAATTTGCTACATGGCCGCACAATTAGTGGGCAATAAGGGCAAGGTTATCGGTGTCGATATGACCGATGAAATGCTGGCGTTAGCACGTAAATTTCAGCCGGAAATGGCTGATAAAATTGGCGTCGATCTAGTCGATTTCCGTAAGGGCTATATTCAGGACCTAGCCTTGAACGTTGATGCCATGAATGACTATCTGGCCGAGAATCCGGTCAGTGATAATATCAGCTTGCAAGCATTGGAAGTCTGGAAGCAGCAGCAACGTAGCAGCCAACCATTGGTGGCTAGCGAGTCAGTTGATCTGGTGATATCAAACTGTGTGTTGAATCTGGTGGCAGAAACTGATCGCAAACAAATGATAGATGAGATTTTCCGGGTATTAAAGCCGGGCGGACGAGTTGCTATTTCCGATATTGTTTCCGACGAGTTGGTGCCTCAGCATCTAAAAGATGATGAAACGCTTTGGTCCGGCTGTATCTCCGGCGCGTTCCAAGAAAAGGGTTTTATGGACGCTTTCCTTGATGCCGGTTTTGTTGCCATTGCCTATGACAAATGGGACGAAGCACCCTGGCAGGTTGTGGACGACATCGAATTCCGTTCGGTTACCCTGATGGCCGTTAAGCCTGAAAAAACGGGTTTGGTGGATGCCGGACACGGCGTAATTTATAAGGGCCCTTATGCTGAGGTGAACGATGATCTTGGTAATGCCTATCCGCGTGGTGAGCGTATTGCTGTATCAAAACGCACCTTTAGATTGATTGCCAACGGTCCTTATAAGGCCGATTTTATTGCTATTGAACCAGCTGCCCCAACAGAAAATGGCTGTTTCTGCTTGCCAGCGGGTACCAAACGTCCGGCCAGTGAAAGCAAAGGTGCACAGCATGGCGGCGCATCCTCTGCGGGTTGTTGTTAGATTTAACGGTCATTAATTATTTGAGAATTTGGAGTTTTAACAATGGAACATCCCCCCAAGTTTATGGCGATTTGTGAAGACGCGCGCACTCGTATTCAAGAAACCGATGTGGAAACAGTTAAAGCACGGCTGGATCGTGGCGATGACTTTTTGCTGATTGATACACGTGAAGATCGTGAATGGAATAAGGGCCATCTGCCGGACGCGATTCATATCGGAAAAGGCGTGATTGAACGCGATATTGAAGCGAAAGTTCCAGATATGGATCGAGAAATGATTCTTTATTGCGGTGGCGGTTATCGTTCGGCGTTGGCGGCGGATAACCTGACAAAAATGGGTTATACCAAAGCTATTTCTATGGATGGCGGTTTCCGTGGTTGGAATGTCGCTGGTTATGAAGTGGTTGTTGAAGAATAGCTTCCGAATAGCTTGAGAGTTATGAAAAAAGCTTTCTAACTCTCGTTTTCTTGCGCTTGCAGGCATGTCACGCAAAAATCCGATTCCGGTTGAACCTGCAAGCGTGCGAAGGGGATGCCTTTACCGCATTCTTCGCAATAGCCGTAATCTCCCTGCTCAATTCTGAGCAATGCTTGATGGACCCTCACTAATTGTCGGCTATGTGCCCCGCTACTTGCTTGCGCCATGGCCTGCTGTTGTAGCGCATCTATACGAGACAGGCGCCCTACCTTGCTTTGATCTAACTCCACCGTTTCGGCTGCGGCTTCATCAAGATTTAAAAAGGATTCCAGCTGCTGCACTGATTCTTTGAGCTGAATTTTGAGTTCTTTCAGTTGCACTGTTTTAAGTGTGCTCATGTCATCTCACTGACTCAGGTAATGACTTTTAGACGTGATTTTTCAGTGTTGATTCCCGAAAGCTGCAATTTTGAGTGAAACGAGAAACCTAATTAGAAAATTATTCCTCATACATGTTTGGTGTGAAAAAGGGGGCGGGAATCTAACCACCAATGGCGAAGGCAAGTAGAAATGGCAGGGTTAGAAAGGACAGTGCTGTTGAGGTTACTACAATGCCAGCAACTTCGCTGGGCTGTCGATCATAGCGTAGTGCCAGCAGGTAATTAAGTACCGCAGCGGGCATGGTGGCCTGAATGAGTACTACACCACGAATCACTCCTTCCAGCTCCATCACTGTCACGACCAGTAGGCCCAAGCAGAAACCGATGCCGAGTCGCGTCGCGCTATAAAACAGGCTACGGTGCCAATCTCCGCCCTTGAGGCTGGCCAGCGAGATACCCAGTGTGATTAGCATCAGCGGAATAGCCATATCACCGAGCATTTCAACGGTGGAGGAAAGCCAGCGGGGCATGCTGCTGTCGGTCATAATTAGACTGAATCCGATGGCAGCGGCATAGGGCAAAGGCTGTTTAAAAAGGTCCTTGATGCGCGATGAAAAACTACCCGATTGGTCGTTGACGATGGCGATGCCGAGGGTCACGTGTAAGATCGCTTGCGCGATGAAATAGCATAATGCCAGCGCCAAACCGTCATCACCAAAAGCCATGAAAGCCAGCGGAATACCCATATTGCCACTATTCACAAATACTATTGATGGCATGTAAACAGCGGGCGAATGGCCGCGGAATTTCAGTAGCAGCCAGGTTAATAGAATCAGACATGCAATAATGCTCAGGGCAATGCCCATGACGTTGAATAATATTGCTGGATCAACGCTGATTTTACTGAGACCGGAGACTACCAGACAGGGCATGCCGATAAACATCACAATACGAGTGACAAAGGCCGAGTCGTAATGCACCCCCAGTCGCGCCCAAAAAAAACCCACTGCAGCGCAGATAAACACGGGGGCAATAATGGTAAAGAGTTCGCCGATCATGGGCTGGGGATATCAATCCTTGGTAAACACTGGAACTGATAGTGCAGCTCGGGCGTGTTGGTTTGCAAGTTGGCCCATTCCTGACGTTTGATCCAGCCCTGCGGGCAGGTATCCGCCATTTGCAGGTGAAGTTTTATCATGCTGTCTGAAATGCCGCTTGGCGTGGGACGGTATAAAGTCCGCGCATGATATACAGGTCTGCCTTGCGATGCCAATTCGTGCTTGAAGAGGCTGTTCGGTGTGATAAACACCCGCGTATTACCGCTCTCTGGATTGACTGAAAGGAGAGGTGCGTTGATGTCTTGCTGGCTTTCAGGAGCCAAGAATTTGGGGGCTGTTTGATAAGTATTGGGTTCAGCTAAGCAGACGTTACTCAGTACAATTAGCAGGACACATGTGGCAAGTCTGTACATGTACGAATCCATAAGTTTATGTGAGTTTTCCTATGATACGCGAAAGTGACTGTGTGCGCGGAACGGATAGTGATGGCGAAATTTATGGTTGTGTGCATTTATGAGCTATATTAAGACAACGCTGTGAGCTTTAAATGAAACATTAAGCGTGCCCAGCGGCTGATCAACCTGTTTCTCTAAGCTATTTCTTGTGGCTAAAGGGTACTTCGATGCTTAAATTATGGTCATAAAACGAATATTAGAAGCCCTATGCGTTCTGCTTTGGTTATTTTCAAATCAAGGACAGGCGCAACAGATTCAACAGTCAGGGCAGGAAGTTCTCACCGAGAAAATTCGTGTTCAAAGCTATTACGGTTCTTATGATGCCGTCCTCAAGCAGCCAGGCAAAGCTGCGCCGAGCCTAGGGGACCCCGTTGAAGAGCAGTGGCAGCCACCGCTCAAAGCTAATCGTCCCTATAATATCGCTGTGCTGTTTCCGCACCTAAAAGATCCCTATTGGAAAATTGTTACTTATGGCGTGACGACGGAAGTGAAAAAGTACGGTGCTGGTATGCAGCTTTGGCTGGCAGGCGGTTATCGGAATCTGGGTAAACAAGCTGCGCAAATGCAATATATTTTGGATAACAAAGACCAGTATGACGGTTTGATTATTGGCCCTGTAAAGTTCAGAAAACCGAAGCTTGAAGTGATGTTTGAGAAGTTTGATCAGGCGGGTATACCTATTGTTTCGGTGGTTACCGACAGTTATACCCCGAGCATCAAAGGTAAAGCATTAGTTAGTTATCACAGCGTAGGTTTCCAAACGGGGAAATTTCTGACCGAGCATAGTAAGGGGAAAAAGGTCAAAGTATTAATGATGCCTGGACCTAAGGGAACGGGTTGGGCTCCAGACACCTTAAAGGGTTTCCTGCAAGCGTTAAAAATATATGACCCGCAGGGGGCCGTCACACTGTTGCCGCCGGCATGGGGTGATACGGATGATAAGGCGCAGCGGCATATGCTGCGTTTTATCCTCAAGCGTGAAAAAAATATTGATTATTTGGTAGGCAATGCGTTAGCGGCCAACGCCATGGTAACTAAGGGGCTAAATGGTACCGCTGAACCGTTAAATGAGTTCGGGGAGTTACATCCCAATATCCAGATTATCTCAACTTACATCACCGTACCTGTATACGACGGAATTGTATCAGGGAAAATTTTAGCAACGTCAACGGATCAGATGAAGCAGCAGGGCATGATGGCGGTTGATATGATGATTAAGTATCTAAATGGCGATAGAACCGGCGTTAAAGCTGAGAATTTTCCATTCCGCAGCGGTCCGGTGGTGCCCATTATTCACAGTGGCAATATTAATGAATGGTCATTCTTAAAGCTGTTTGGTCCGCGAGATTTCGCCCCCACTTTCAATGTCGAGCCTCAACATTAAATGGAGCGAATCCGGAACTATATCGAACATTGGCGCGGCTCAATTGCGGCCAGATTACTCGTTAAGGTTTTTGCTTTTTATATCATTATCACGATGGTAGTGACGACGTTGCACATGTACGCGCAATTTACGACGACAAAAGGTGGCGTTAATTTTGATTTATCGGTATTTCACAGCAGCTTTGAGCCAAGTGTTAGTGTGGGTGTCTGGAATCAGGATGATGAAGCACTCGATAGTGTATTGAGTGCGATTTACGGTGTGCCGCAAATCGTCGGTGCGAAGGTGGTTGATGATGAAGGTCGTTTGGTAAAGGCCGTCGGTTATCTTTTAGACGATGCCGGGGGGGGCGTTTATTTTGATCCCGAAACTTTTGTTCAGTCGGACAAAGGTGGCACCAGTCCCATTGGTATTTTTTTTCAGGAAAAGGTTATTTTTCATAGGGAAGAAAGTGTTTCATATAAAGTTGGCACGTTAACTTTGTATTCTTCTAGTGGTTTTGTCCTGAGCCGCGTTCAGTACGAATATGTGTTTATTCTTGTTAACGCCCTTATCAAAACCCTGGCACTGTGGTTGATTGTGATGTGGCAAAGTAAGCCGGTAATTTCCAAACCTATCGAAGCTTTTTCTAAAAAAATGGGCGATCGGAATTTAGATAATATCAGCGATTTGAAGCTGGATTTGGACAGCAAAGGCGTGCATGAGCTTGAAATGCTGGAGCAATCGTTTAACCAGATGGCCGGTAATCTTGATCAAGAAATCACCGCAAGAAAACAGGTTGAAAAAGCGCTGGAAGAAAATGAAACTCGCCTCAACTACGCCTTAAATGTTTCCAACGAAGGCTTATGGGATTGGAATATAGCGGCTAATCGGGTTTATTACAATGCCACCTTTTTTGACATGCTGGGGCATTCCAGTGCCGACATTGTACATAGCCATGATGCCTGGTTTGACTTGATTCATCCTGAAGACAAGGCTGAATGTCAGGCATTGATTGATAAATGTATTGCCGGAAAGTTGCCAAGCTTCAAGCTGGAATATCGCCTGAAAACCTGCCGAGGCGGGTTTTTATGGATTATGGCGCAGGGCAAAATCGTTGAACACGACAGCTCAGGTAAGCCGATGCGATTTATTGGTACTCATACAGACATATCAGGGCTGAAAGAGACGGAAGATCGGCTACGGCACCTGGCCAGTTATGATACCCTCACGAAGTTGCCGAATAGACACATGTTCGTTGAACATTTGCACAGCGCCATCGCTGAAGCAGCGCGTTCGCCCTGCCTGCATGCCCTGCTGTTCCTTGATCTAGATCGCTTCAAAATTATCAATGATTCGTTGGGTCATACCATTGGAGATCAATTGTTAGTTGATGTGGCTTTACGCATAAAAACGGTAATAAGAGATATTGATTTTGTTGCTCGCTTGGGTGGGGATGAATTTACCGTCTTGCTTAGGGGTATTGATGAGCCTTTTCAGGCCGCAGAAACGGCAGAAAGAATTATCAACGCCTTGAGTAAGCCGTTCAACCTATCGGGACATCAGGTTGTTACCAGTCCAAGTATCGGTATTGTTCTGTATCCGGATGACGGCATGACCCCGGAGGATTTAATTAAAAATGCTGATTTGGCTATGTACCAATCCAAGCAACATGGTGGCAGTGAGTGCCACTTTTTTAATGAGGCCATGACTCAACAGGCCAATGTCCGGCTGGAGACAGAGACAGCCTTAAGGAAAGCCATTGATCAGCAACATGACATTGTTGTGTATTACCAGCCGCAGATTTGTCTTGAGACCGGTAATGTTAATGGTCTCGAGGCGCTGACACGCTGGCAAAAAGGTGGGCAATTAGTGCCGCCAAATGACTTTATTCCTCTGGCAGAGGAAACCGGTTTGATTGTGCCGCTGGGCGATATCATCATGAGAACCGTCTTCCAGGATGTTAAGCGGTGGTTACAAGACAACGAACTGAATCACCGGGTAGCTATCAATATTTCCGCGGTACAATTCAGTCAGCGGGATTTCATCAAAAAAGTTGATGCGTTGTTAGAAGAGACGGGGTTGGAGACGCAATATCTCGAGTTTGAGCTCACCGAGGCCAGCGTAATGAAAAATATTGGCTATGCCCTGAGCGCTATGGCACAGCTTAAAGAGCGTGGTATCTCACTGGCATTGGACGATTTTGGCACAGGTCATTCTTCATTGAGTTACCTGAAAAAATTCCCGATAGATATTTTGAAAATTGACAAGTCCTTTGTCGACGACATGGAGCTTGCCGATGTTGATAAACATATCGTCCAATCTATCATTGAGCTATCGCACCACCTTAATCTCAAGGTGGTGGCCGAGGGCGTAGAGTCCAAGTCTCAATTGGACATGCTGGCGTCCATTGGTTGTGATTCAATACAAGGTTATTTTTACAGTAAACCGCTGCATTACGAAGTGGCGACAAAGTTACTTACGGATCAGCGTGGCTTGTATGACAGTGAGTCAGTGTAAGCTGAAATAGATTGGCGATAGGCGGGTTGAATGGCCAGGCTTGCAGTGTTGCTGGCTTCGCCTTATCGATTAAATGGTTTTCTAGTGGCCTGATCCCATCTTGTATTTAATGGTGCCAGCAATACCTTCGGCAAAGTCGCTAACATTTTCATAATCCATTTTTTCAGCAAAACCGATTAATTCGGAAACTAAATTTTTCATTTCCGCGATTTCTTCATGGCTGCGTCCGCAACCTTCACAGTGTGCGCCTTCATCGGTGCACTTACCCGTGCATGGATTGAATTTCATGATAATAACGACTCCAAAGACATTTAAAAGTACTGACCATCCGGCGGTATTGCCGAATGAGTGTGCTTTACTTTAATTGTCCCAGAGCTTTACTGCCTTGATCTAACGCATACGGTCAGAAAAATTATTCAAGAATTTCATCGATCGTTAAACCGTAGGTTGTATCCGAACCTTCAACAGGAACAAGCCGTGCAACGGTAGCCAGAGCCCTGAACGGGGGCAGTTTACCGCCGATGTCATTGGGTTGGATGCAGATGGTCACTTGCGTATTCAGCGTTAAAGGGAGTGATGTTTCTATTTGTAACCCCGTGACGCTGAGGTCTTTGCAAGTAGCAGAAAGAGTGTTGCCCTCATAGCTTATTTCTACAGGTGCCTCGGTTTCTATGCGCATAAATTTGCGTTTTTCACTGTTATTGCGGCGATCAAATGTATCCATTAAACCCTCTGTTTTTTATCTAATATGACATTAATAGTAGTACAGAGATTGAGACTTTAAAGTTCAAATAAAGTTGACTGTTAGAAAGACGATTTAGAGTGAAATAAAATAAGCTATGAGTGTCCTACAGCCAACGTCGCACCTTATCTTTGTAGATTAGGTATTGGGCATCAAATTTTAAAGTCAGATAGGCTTCTTCTTTACGAATGGCTATATGGTAAACGGCTAATGCCGACGGTAGAAAACTGAGTAAAATCCACAGGCTGTTGAGATAGCAGCCAACGCCGATGTTAAGTAGGCAAAAGGCGGCATAAATAGGGTTTCTTGACCAGGCGTAAAGGCCTGTCGTGATGAGGTGTGAGGTGGGTTTCCACGGCTCAATACTAGTTTTGGCGCGCAGGTAAGAAATTAATAAAATTAACAGAATTAAGAGGCTGCTAGTCACCAGTATAGAGCCAACAACTTCCCCCCATTGATCCATGCCCAGGGCGAAGGGTGAAATTTGATGCAGGCCATAGCCAAGCAATAAAAAACCGATAAAGATTAGCGGAGGTGGAAATTTTACCGCGGGACCTTTTTTATCTGTTGTGACGTTGTCGGACATCAGATTACGTCTATGCCATGAAAAAGAAGGTTATCTTAATTGACTGTCTTTACTGCCGCGGCGATTAAAACCACTGAGTGCGGTTTGTTGTTTATCAAGCTCGGATTGGCAGTTTACACAATAGCGTACGCCGGGTACGGCCTCGCGGCGAGCCTGTGGGATCTTCGCGTCGCACTCTTCACAGTGCTCTAAACTGTCACCTGCGCTTAGACGGCTGCGCGCTAGGCTGACCGCGTCCTCTACGCTTGCATCGATTTGATCTTGAACTGCCCCGTCACGGGACCAACCACCGGCCATGATTTATACCTACTGGAACTAATTGAGCTTAGTTATTTATGTTAAGAGGTCATTATAACGCCAAAGATCATGTTCTGCAGAACGCCATTGTTTTAGTTGCTTCATGGCAGATAAATGAGGGGAAAAATACGGGAGCATAAAAAAGCCCCTGCCACATAAATGGCCGGGGCTTTCCTACCTATGCTCACCTAGGGGGAGTAGGATAATAGGTTGAGGAGCTTTAAAGACTTTTTAGAATGCTAACTGCAGGCGGCCAACGATTGCATCACCGTCATCTTCACCGTTGATTTTTGCATCGATTTCGGTGTTGACGTAGTTCAGAGCAAATTTCACATTGCTGTTCATGTAGTAATTCACGCCCAGGGTGGTGACTTCTGCGTCTTCACCGCCGGTCAAGGCAATGTTGCTACCCATGTCTGTGTTCATTTCGCTCATGCGAGCAAATACTTCCCATGCGCCACTTGCGTTAGAAGGCTTAACCTTGTCAAACGCAGCAATGCTCGTTTTATATTTGCGGTTTTCACCTGTTAGGAAATAACTTGCTTGTACGTAGTAGCCGTCAACTTCGATGTCGTCAGAACCAACCACGGAGCTAGGCGCATCAAGTTCTCCATCGAAATATTCGGCCATAATTTGTAGCGGGCCGCTGGCGAAAGCGAGTTCTATGTTATGTGCCGAAAACTCTTCTCCAGTTCCTGTAGTGAATTCAGCTTTAAGTTTGTTAGCAGTTTTATCTTCACCGCCGCGTACACCTAAGCGACTAGCAATATCGGTGAACATGCCGTCACGTTGTGTGAAGCCTGCGCCAATGTGGAAAACAGTACCGTCGCCATAAATTGGGCGAATAACAACACGACCAGTTGTAGCTGTGTCCAGAGAGTTATCATCGCTGTCGATATCTTCCTTGAAAACACCGAAGCTATAGGTCAGGAAGTCGTTTGCGCCGTGCAGTTTGATACCCATGTTGTTGCCAGTATCGAAAGCGTCAGATACAAAAGAACGCTCAACGCCTGCAGTCCATTTTGAAGAGCCGGTATCATCCAGACCAAAGTTCTCTTTTTGTTGACCGATTGTCACGTTGGTCATTTTGCCAAAGCCTGTGTAAGTAGTTTTCAGCTGGTCGATAGAGCCGCTGTCAGTCAGGTTGTATGACAGACCATATTTCCAATCTTTCATGTGACCTTTTATTTCCAGGCGTGCACGACGGAAAAACAGATCGCTACCGGTTTTGCCTTCTACTTTGTTGATAACGCCGTCATAGTTGTTGTAATCAACCATAGCGCGGCCGCCAATTTTAAATGAGTAATCGCCGTCAGCAGTTCTTGCTTCGAAACCGCCTTTAGTTTTGATGATGATGTCTGCACCATCAGTTGTTACAACACCAGCGTTAGCTTGGCTTGCGATAAGACCCGCTGCTGCGAGAGAGATCAGTTTAAGTTTCATAATATTTCCCAATGTTTAGCTAATTAGATCAAATACGTTTTTTATTTGAGTGGTACAGCTCTTAAGTCGAGGGCGAGTGTGGCGGGGAAATATGACAGCTATATGACAGACGTATGAAGGTTATGTGACAGTGAAATATTATTTGGGAGGTGTGGTGTATCTATAGTGAGGTTTTTTATATGAAGGGTTTGGAGGTAGTAAAAGCAGCAGTAATTGGGTTGGGCAAAAGGCATGGGTTGATAAGGAAATATTTCACATTGTCATGTTTCTGTCACATAGCGACTTTATAGTGGCACCAAGTTTGAAAAACAGTGTGTTTATTTTCAGGAGGAAACGATGTTTTCTATAAAGCGTATTATCGCAGCCGGTTGTGTTGCGCTCTCAGTAGCAGGTATTTCATCAGTAGCCGTTGGAGCGGCAAAAGTTGATGCGGGATTGGCTGACTATCAAAAATCCAGTGGTGTATCGGGCAACCTGTCTTCAGTGGGTTCCGATACTTTGGCTAACCTAATGACGCTGTGGACGGAAGAGTTCAAGCGTGCTTATCCTAACGTGAATATTCAGGTTCAGGCGGCGGGCTCTTCAACGGCACCTCCTGCGCTGACGGAAGGTACAGGCAACTTCGGCCCCATGAGCCGTAAGATGAAGGACAAGGAAATCGAAGCCTTCGAAAAGAAATTTGGTTATGAGCCAACCGCGATTCCAGTCGCCATCGACGCGCTGGCTGTTTATGTACACAAAGATAACCCGGTTAAAGGCATGAGCATTGCCGACGTAGATGCGGTGTTTTCTTCAACACGTAAATGCGGTTCTGAAACTGTCGTTACCAAGTGGGGCGATTTGGGCATGACAGGCGCATGGGCTAACCGTGACATCCAGTTGTACGGTCGTAACTCGGTTTCCGGTACCTATGGTTACTTCAAGAAAAAAGCGCTGTGTAAGGGTGACTTCAGAAGCAATGTAAACGAACAGCCGGGTTCTGCCTCTGTTGTACAATCGGTGAGCGCTTCTATTAATGGCATCGGCTACTCCGGCATTGGTTACAAGACGTCCAGCGTACGAGCTGTGCCATTGGCGAAAAAAGTGGGTGGCGAGTTTGTTGCGGCGAACGCTGATAACGCGGTAAAGGGCGCGTATCCACTGTCACGTTTTCTGTACGTTTACGTGAACAAAGCGCCTAACAAGACGTTGTCGCCACTGGAACGTGAGTTTGTGAAATTGGTAATGTCTCGCCAGGGTCAGCAAGTGGTTGTTAAGGACGGCTACATCCCGCTGCCAGCCAAGGTGGTTGCCAAGACCTTGTCTAAGTTAGGTCTGGCGCATTCAATTGCCAAAAACTGATTAAGAACATGACAGGCTGGTCTGTATGATCGGAGCTGAATTCAAACAGTTCAGCACAGGCTAAGACAGGCGCACCACGTGTAGTGGCGCGCCTTTTGTCGATGGAAGGATATGTCTTAACAAGCACGTCCTTTTTGAATGTAGAAAGACTTAATATTTTTAACAGTGGTGCCAGCATGAGCCAACAACAGGCTGAATTGTCTCGGGAGCTCCCTACAGAGCCATCCGGTATTGATTTTTCTGACAGTAAATTTGCGAGACGTCGACGTATTCGCGCACTCAAGGACAAGGTCGCGACCGGTGGTATTGCTGTGGGCGGCATCACTGTCATCTTTGCGATTGTATTGATTTTCTTTTATTTGTTGGCTGAAGTGATCCCGTTGTTTGAAAGTGCCTCAATGGAGCATAAAGCAGGTTATAGCATGCCTCAGAAGGATGCTGGTGAAACATTGTTTCTGACTACGGAAGAGAAGGCCGAGATTGGCCTGCGTTTGACCGGTCAGGGGCGAGCCGTATTTTTCTCCACGGCTGACGGCGCTGTTGTTGAAAATATTGCGTTAGAGATTCCAGCGGGTGTTGAGGTGACAGGTTTTGCTGCGGCAGAACGTACGTCGAAGCTTTTGGTTTTGGGTCTTTCCGATGGAAGCGCTTTATTATTCCGTCATCAATACAAAATCACCTATCCCGATGATCAGCGCCATATTGCGCCGTTGATTGATTACCCCTACGGCAGCGAGCCGCTGGTCATTGATGAATCAGGTTCAGCGCTGACAAAGTTAAGCCTGCGTGACGATGAAGAAGCCATGTTGGTGGCGGCTGTTAATGCCGCAGGCGAATTGAAAACGGTACGTTTTAGCAAGGAAGAGGACTTTATCAACGAAGAAGTGATGCTGGAGCCAGAAACGCTGGATTTCCCGCCGCTGCCGCAGGCGGTAGAGGATCTGGCAGTGAGCATTGATCAACGCTGGTTGTTTGCCGCCGATAACAGCAATGGGCTGACGGTATTTAATCTACGTGGAGAGCCGGAATTACACAGCCAAATTGAGCTCACCGATGGCGCTAAGGTAACGCGGTTTGATTTCCTGTTGGGAGGCATTTCGTTACTCGTGGGTGATGCCGACGGCAAAATCAGCCAGTGGTTCCTGGTGCGTGATGAGCAGCAGGATTGGCAGTTACAGTTTATTCGCGATTTTGATGTCTTGCCGGGTGCTATCCAACACATTGAGTCGGAGCATCGTCGCAAAGGCTTCATCGGTGTTGATGACCAGGGTCAATTGTCGATTTACAACTCCACCGCCCGTCGCACCATTTACAGTACAGAGATTTCCGAGCAGTCACTGCGACACATCGGTATTTCTCCGCGTGCTAACGCGCTGCTGGTAGAAGACCAGCAGGGACAGATGCATTTCTGGAGCATCCGTAACGAACACCCGGAAATTTCCTGGTCAGCGTTGTGGCAAGAGGTGTGGTATGAAAGCTATCCCGAGCCGGATTATGTCTGGCAGTCGTCAGCCTCGACCAATGACTTTGAACCAAAAATGAGCCTGATGCCGCTGACCTTTGGCACCCTGAAAGCGGCTTTTTACGCCATGTTGATGGCCGCGCCGTTGGCGATTTGTGGCGCCATTTATACCGCCCACTTTATGGCTGCCGGTCTGCGCCGCAAAATCAAACCGTTGATTGAGTTGATGGAAGCGTTACCGACGGTGATTCTCGGCTTTCTGGCAGGTCTGTGGTTGGCGCCCTTTGTGGAAACCCATCTGCCAGGCATCTTCAGTTTATTAATTTTGACGCCAATTGGTATTTTACTGACCTCCTTTTTATGGACGCAACTGCCCTCGCGCTTCCGACATTTGATTCCCGAAGGTTGGATCGCAGTGCTGCTGATTCCGGTGGTGCTGTTGGTGGCTTGGTTCTCGGTGGGCATGAGTAGTCCGATGGAGAATGCTTTCTTTGATGGCGACATGCGCAGCTGGCTGGGTGACTCATTAGGTGTCAGTTTTGATCAGCGTAATGCCATGGTGGTTGGTCTGGCGATGGGATTTGCGGTGATTCCGACCATTTTCTCGATTGCCGAAGATGCAATTTTTAGTGTGCCCAGGCATTTGAGTAATGGCTCGCTGGCACTCGGTGCAACGCCCTGGCAGACCCTGACGCGCGTGGTGCTGCTAACGGCCAGCCCGGGTATTTTTTCGGCGCTGATGATTGGCTTTGGGCGTGCCGTGGGTGAAACCATGATTGTACTGATGGCGACGGGTAACACCCCTATCATGGACTGGAATATCTTTGAGGGCATGCGCACCCTGGCGGCCAATATCGCCGTCGAAATGCCTGAGTCTGAAGTGGGCAGTACTCACTTCCGCGTGCTGTTCCTGGCAGCACTGGTGTTGTTCATGTTCACCTTTGTGGTGAACACGGCAGCAGAAATTGTTCGCCAGCGCTTACGTAAGCGTTACGGCTCTCTTTAATTTTCCAGGGGAAATAGTTACATGCGTATTTCAGCAAAAGTCTGGTTTAAAAGTGGTAGCCCCTGGGTTTGGTTAAACGCCGGCGCGGTATCAATCAGTGTCATTATGGTAGTCGGGCTGTTGGGTTTGATTGCCGTGCGTGGTCTGGATCATTTCTGGCCCGCCTCGGTTATTGAAGCCGATTTATTGGCTCAGGATGGCTCACGCCGCGTGATCGCGGGTGAAATTGTGCAAACCGAAAATGTCTCAGCGGCGCAGTTGATCTCCTCGGGTGTTGATTTGCCTGAAGATGTTGAGTTTGCCAAACGTTATTTGCTCAAGGTGGGTAACCGCGATGTGAGCGGCAGTGATTTTGCCTGGGCACTGGATCGCACCATGGAAAATCAACGTTACCCTGAACGCATCATGGTGCTGGAGCGCCGTGAGTGGGGTAACTTCTACGGTTATCTGCAAGCGGTTAAAAAGGACGGTGAAATTGTTGGTAGCAGCGATGAAGCCTGGCAACAACTTGAGAAATTAATGGCGCGTGCGCTAGATATTCATGAGCGGATTTATGATATCGAAAAAGGTGAAATTGGTACGATCAACCACGGCATTGAGCGTTTGCGTTTGAAGGAGCGCGGTTTGGAACTGGATGGTGAATTAACGCCACAGGATAAGGCGGAAATCGCCGGCAAACGCGCGGGTTTTGATGCTGAATATGAAGATATTCAGGTACGACTGGGCGGATTGTACGAAGCGTTTAACCGTGACAGCCTGATCGCCCGTACCGTTGACGGGCACGAAATTGAGGTCAATCTGGGTAAAGTAGTTCGAATCTTCCAGCCTAATCAGATGAGCTGGATCGATAAGGTCGGTTTCTATTTTGCTAAGTTATGGGAATTTGTTGCCGATGATCCCCGCGAGGCAAACACTGAAGGCGGTATATTTCCTGCTATTTACGGTACCGTATTGATGGTGCTGCTGATGTCGGTTTTTGTAACACCCTTTGGTGTGGTGGCTGCGGTTTATTTACGTGAATATGCCAAGCAGGGTTTGCTGACGCGCATTATCCGTATTGCGGTAAATAACCTGGCAGGTGTGCCGTCGATTGTTTACGGCGTATTTGGTCTGGGTTTCTTTATCTACTTTTTGGGTGATGAAATCGATCAGCTGTTTTTCCCGGAGGCGTTACCGGCGCCCACTTTTGGTACGCCGGGTTTGTTGTGGGCTTCTTTGACGTTAGCGCTGTTAACCGTGCCGGTGGTAATTGTGGCAACTGAAGAGGGTTTATCACGCATACCACGCTCCGTGCGCGAAGGCAGCCTGGCGCTGGGCGCGACCAAGGCGGAAACGCTGTGGCGGATTATTCTCCCGATGTCCAGTCCGGCAATGATGACCGGTCTGATTCTGGCGGTTGCCCGTGCCGCGGGTGAAGTGGCTCCGTTAATGCTGGTGGGGGTGGTGAAACTAGCACCATCGCTGCCGCTGGATGCAAACTATCCATTCCTGCACCTGGATCAAAAGTTTATGCATTTGGGCTTCCATATTTACGACGTTGGCTTCCAAAGCCCCAACGTGGAAGCGGCACGACCACTGGTTTACGCCACCGCATTATTATTGGTGCTGGTGATCGGTGCGCTTAACCTCGCGTCAGTAGCGATTCGAAATCGATTACGTGAAAAATACAAAGCTTTGGAAGTTTAAGACTTCTTTGAATTGGCACAGAATAAATAAAGTTGGCAAAACTATGACCGAAATAACAACGACTGAAACAACAGCTACACAAACTCAGCAGGCCGCTGAAAAACCTGCAACTAAGACACATGCTATTGATATGTCGGCGTTAAACCGCGATAACCAAAAGCTATCTCTGGATCAGGAAGAGATGTGCCTGAAGGTGGACGACCTGAGTCTTTTTTATGGTGAGAAACAGGCGTTGCACAACATTAAACTGGAAATCCCCAAGAAGCGCGTGACTGCCTTTATTGGTCCCAGTGGTTGTGGTAAATCAACGCTGCTGCGTTGTTTCAATCGCATGAATGATCTGGTGGATGGCGTGCGCACCGAGGGCCAGATTCTGTTAGATGGGCAAAACATCTTTGATAAAAAAGTCGAAGTGGCTGATCTACGTCGTCGTGTTGGCATGGTGTTCCAGAAGCCGAACCCCTTTCCGAAAAGCATCTATGAAAACGTGGCCTATGGTCTGCGTATTCAAGGCATTAAAAAGAAGCGGGTGTTGGATGAACGTGTGGAGTGGGCCTTGCGCCGTGCCGCGTTGTGGGATGAAGTGAAGGATCGCCTGCATGAAAACGCACTGGGTATGTCCGGTGGTCAGCAGCAGCGCCTAGTGATCGCGCGCACCATTGCTGTCGAGCCAGAAGTATTGCTGCTGGATGAGCCAGCGTCAGCATTGGATCCGATTTCAACGCTGAAAATTGAAGAATTGATTTACGAGTTGAAGTCCAAGTTCACCATTGTGATCGTAACCCACAACATGCAACAGGCGGCGCGAGTTTCTGACTACACCGCCTTTATGTATATGGGGGACCTAGTTGAATATGGTGATACCGATACCTTGTTCACCAACCCAACCAAGAAACAGACGGAAGACTATATCACCGGTAGATATGGTTAGGGATTCCTAAATTGTAGGTCAGCCTTCTGGCTGACCTGTAAGGCTAAAGCCTTACCTACAATGCTAATTTGTAAGATGGGCTTAGGCCCATGGAGAGAGCATGGTTAATAAAGACACCTATTCACATCACATTTCGCAGCAGTTCAATGAAGAGTTGGATGAAGTTAAAAAACACCTGCTGGAGATGGGCGGCCAGGTTGAGAATCAAATCAATGATGCCATGAAATCGCTGGTAGAAGCCGACAGCGAGCTGGCGGAAATGGTGATGAGCAATGACGATCACATCAACCGCATGGAAGTGTCGATTGATGAAGAGTGCGCGCGCATTCTGGCGCGTCGTCAGCCCGCAGCCAGTGATCTACGATTGGTGATTGCGGTGAGTAAAGCCAATAACGATCTGGAACGTATTGGCGATGAAACCAAGCGTATATCCAAGTTGGCGCTTCAGTTGTGTGAAAAAGGCCAGTCGCCTCGTGGTTATGTGGAAGTGCGTCATATCACCGGATTAGTGCGGGAAATGCTGCACAAGGCGCTGGATGCCTTTGCCCGCTTAGACGTGGACATGGCGCTGGAAGTGGCGCGCGCTGATGAAGCGGTGGATATGGAGTACGCCACCGCAATTCGTGAGCTGATCACCTTTATGATGGAAGACCCGCGAAGCATCAGTCGCGTGATTAACGTGATCTGGGCGCTACGTTCCCTGGAGCGGGTAGGCGATCACGCCCGAAACATTGCCGAACATGTGATTTATCTGGTGAAGGGTAAAGATGTACGCCACGTCAGCTATGAGCAGATGGAGCAAAAAGCGAAGGAGGATTAACACCTCGGTTGTCATCTCGAACGGATGTGAGAGATCTTTCAGTGAGGCTTAAAAGATTTCTCCCGTTGGTCGAAATGACAAAATAAAAAGCCCCGCATACGGGGCTTTTTTATGGATGTTAACTTTCAGGCGCGAACCGCTTGATACGTTCTTTGGTTGGTGGATGGGATGAGAAATAATCCAAAATACGGTTACTCTCTGATTTGTCAGCGGGTGCTTCATCTTCGTTATGCTGGTTTTCCAGGCGGCTCATTAGGTTTACAAAATGGCTGCCGTCCATATCCTGTTCTTGAATATAATTAAGCGCATAACTGTCTGCTTCTATTTCAAACACTTGAGAGTAACTTGCTTCAACCATCAAGGTTGGCAGCGCTAACAACAGTGATGAGGTCGTCGAAACATCCCCCGTGACGGCCACCAGCACGATGGCTAGGCTTGAGTCCTGCACTAAACGTCTCAGGTTGTGGCGGTGTACCACATGGCCCACTTCGTGCGCCATTACCGTGATGAGTTCGTCATCATTTTCACTTAATGCGATGATTTCATCAGTAAAAACAATGGTCCCGTCTGGCAAGGCAAACGCGTTTGCACCAAAGGCGTTACCTTTACGGAATTGCAGGTCAAACGTATAGCCAGTGTTTGTGGGTAGCACTGTGAGCATTTTTTTACGCAATTCCTGACGTCTTGTTTCTGCTAATTCAGATTCAGAAAAGGCCCACTCATCGAGCAATTCCAGCGTGCCCTGCCCTATTGATTGGCTGACGCCTGTTGGTAGGATGAAAGCGATTGTTTTGGACAGCGCAGGAATACCAAATTGAATAAAGCCCCAGCTAAAAACAATCACAAATACCAGTGTGGCCAGTACATACTTTAAACGGCTCTCAAGGTGGTGAACCCATTGCAGGCTGCCGCTGTTCGGTATTTTTGTTTCCAGCAGATCAATTGCGTCATTGTCCGCTGTTTCAAAACGCCGCCCTTCAGATAAATCAATAAAGCGCGGTGTGTTGCCAATGCGCGGTGAAATATCGATATCAGAAAAGGCCACGGATGAGCGGCCCTCTGGTGTTTCTAGATAAAGCTGGTTATCGGTATTGAGGTGAAGTTGGGCGGCGATCTGGCGTGACGATTGCCCGTCATATAGCAGCCCTGCAATGGAAATCATAAGCCAACATCAAAATCGAAGACTTCGCCAAATTCTTCGCCCAACGCACTTACCTGGCGCTGCTCTGCGGCGATAAAGTTATCCAGATCACCGGCGGCATTAAGTTGAGTGCATTGCGCACGATAATTTGCCAGCCGGACTAATGCCCAGGGGATTAATAACCCCAAGCTGAAGGCAACAGCGATGCCGTTGGTCAGGTAAATTTTAAACAGGCTGCCGGGCTTTAGATCACTTTCAAAACTGTGCTGGTTCAAATTTGAGTGATTGAAAACAATGTTAGTGATCGTGGCCGTTACATAGGCAATGCCATAGCTATAAGCCAAAAACATCAATAAAGGTGTAACGAATGGGCCAATTTTTGGGGCAATAGCAAATACACCAACCATTAGCAGCCCGGCTAAAAGCATCAGGCCGAACATTGTGATAAAGACTCTGATAAATGGGCCGGTATCGCAGTTTAATTTGAAATTACTGGTGCCGTAGGCGGTGTTGTTGACGATGAATTGCTGGCTTCTGCGCTGCCAATAGGGGTACATAATACCCAGCGTGAGAGGGATTGCGATGGGCAGTAATAGAAATACCAGCGCCGCTTCACCGTAGCTGCCGGTAAAATTAAAGCGGATGTTTCGGTAAGCGGTATTGCGCATTCTAAAACGCAGTGAGCGCACAATTACAAAGGGCGCGAGGGCAAACAAAGCAATGAAAAAAATCGGTTCCACAATAGGGTAATAGCTGGCTGCAACGGCATAAGCGATAAACACCGCAACCGCGATCAAGCGCCCTTTTAAAATCACCATGGGTTTTGCCAGGTACTGAAAAACGGCGTTATTCAGGTGGGTATTGCCATAAAAATACTGGGTATTTCTAACCTTGGCCCAGGCAGAATAAATGCCAGCGGTGATGATTGTCAGACAAAGGTTAACAATCCAGATTTTGAAATATTCTTTGCTCTTGCCTGAGAATTCAAAAGCGTGGGGTTGAACGTCCAACGACGCGGCTGGTGGCTGCTGATCCATAAATAAAGTCCTTTTAAATGTATTCCTTAATGTAGCTCTCAATCAGTGTAGTGCATGAAAACTGACTTTGGCTACAGATTGCGATAATCCCCCTTATTTTGAATACACGGAAAAGGCTTAACAATGATGGTGTCGATCGTTAGAGGATTGATGCTATTGGTCATGGTTAAACAAAACGGCAGCCTTGATGGGTACATGGCTTTGTTTTTTTTGTGAAAATCAGCTTGCTTGCTGTTTCAGTTCCTGCAAACGATGATCAGGAAAATGGCAGCTAAAGGCGCTGCCAATACCCACCTTGCTTTGAATATTCAGTGTGCCATCAAGGTTGATCAGTACGTGTTTTACGATCGCCAGCCCTAGCCCTGTGCCTTTAATAGCCTGCGCGCGACCGCGGTCAACGCGGTAGAAACGCTCGGTCAGGCGCGGAATGTCCATGGATGCGATGCCGATACCGTTATCTTCGACGCTTAATTGCGCACCTTCGGGGCTATCCTGCCAGCTCACTTTGATGCTGGCGCCTTCACCTGAGTATTTGCTGGCGTTGGTGATTAGGTTGCTGATCAAGCTGTAGGCCTGCTCTTTGGGGCCTAGCAGTTGTTTGTTTGAGGGTAACTCAATGCTGAGGTTTTGCTGTTTTTCACTGAGTAATGGTGAAAGATCGGAACGGATGCTGGTGATAATCGAACCAACATCGGTCGGCGTATGGCGGACGGTGCTATCGCGAGATTCAATGCGCGACAACAGCAGTAAATCATTCACCAGTGTCGACATGCGGCGGGTCTGTTCGCTCATTTGATGAACGGGTTTGTGCCAGGGTGGGCTTAATGTCTCGATGTTGTCGGTCATGGTTTCCAGATAACCATCAATTACCGTCAGCGGGGTGCGTAACTCATGGGAGACATTGGCGACAAAGTCGGTGCGTATTTTATCCAGCTGTTTCAATTCGGTAATGTCGCGTACCACAATCAGCTGGTCCTGCTTGCCGAAGCGAGTAATCTGAAATTCCAGCGTGATGTTGGTATTGAGCGGCGATGGGATTTCCAGCGCGCGCTCGTGATTTTCGCTTTCAAAATAGCTAATGAATTTGGGATGGCGAATCAGGTTAGTGATGAGTTGGTTGCTATCAAGTGGTGCCCGCAGCCCAAGCGTTCTTTCTGCCGCCGGATTCCACCAGTCAATGTTGCCGTGCTTGTCGAGCATGACAAAACCCTCCTTGAGGGCGAAGGTGGAGTCGCGAAAACGTTTGATGACGCGTTTTAGGCGGGCGCGGTATTTGAGCTGGTTCTGTTGTAGCTTGTAGATGTGATCAAAGGTGGTACCCCACAGACCGTGACTGTCTGGCGGGTCGCTGAAGCCATCTTTTTTCAGCCAGTGGTAGAGACGAAATAGTTGGCGCAAATTCCAGATAATATAGCCACTGAGACTGATCACCAGTGTCCACGCCAATGCGTCGATAGTGAAGCCAACAATCAGACTGATCACCAGAATGATAGCAATGTGGCGTATTTCAGAGGATGGGTCGTAGTTCACTGAGCGTGTTCCGCGTGATCAGAAATTAGGACGTTTCAGGGTTGGAGGAAAAACGATAACCGGTGCCGCGCACAGTTTGAATATATTTATCGAAACCAAATTCTGCCAATGCTTTACGCAGGCGGCGGATATGTACGTCAACCGTACGGTCATCGATGTATACAGTACCGCCCCAGACACCGTCGAGCAACTGTTCGCGCGAATAGGCACGCTCCGGATGTGTCATAAAAAATTCCAGCATACGATATTCAGTGGGCCCCAGTTTGAGCGGCTCACCATTAACACTGACACGATGAGCGACGGGATCAATCGCCAGACCATTGTATTGGAGTGAGGTTTCTTCCACTGCGCCGCTGCGACGTAAAAGAGCCTTGATGCGAGCTGTCAGCTCCTTGGTGGAAAAGGGCTTGGTGATGTAATCATCGACGCCACTGTCGAGGCCTTCAATCTTGTTGTCCTCTTCGCCCTTGGCTGTGAGCATGATAATGGGAGTGTTTTTGGTGGCGTTGTCACGGCGCAGGCGTCTGGCCAGTTCGATGCCGCTAATGCCGGGCATCATCCAGTCCAACAAAATAAGGTTCGGGCGATGTTCTGTAACCAGCGTGTGGGCCTCAAGCGCGGTGCTCGCATGTAGGCACTGGTAGCCGCTCAGCTCCAGTGACATGGCGATCATGTCACGGATGGAGTCTTCATCATCAACAATCAGAATTGTTTCGTTAGCCATATTGATAGATATCACTCATTTATTCGGAATAGTACATTAGAGCTTTTGGATGTGACACTATTATGACAATGAGTAATCTTTGAAGTACTCGCCACAATTGAGGCATGCTTGAGTTTTATTTGTAGGCATTATCTAGCTATTACACACTTTTGATATTACCTGATCACGGAGCAAAACAAATGACAGACTGCCATATCCATCCCGACACCATGGCTGCCGTTTATGGCTATGAAACACCTGAACAGCTGGGCTTTGGACGTCTGTCCGGGCCAATTATGTTCTGGACGGAATATATGGATGGTTTGTGGGGTCCGGGCACGCTGGAGCCTACGCGCAAAATTGAACTGTCGCCGAGCGCCAAGGTGCTGCACTACGGTCAGGAAATCTTCGAGGGCATGAAGGTTTATCGTGTTGGTCAAGAGCAGGGTAGTTTGTTTCGTCCGGAACGTAACTGGAAACGCTTTAATTTGTCAGCGCGACGAATGGCAATGCCGGAAATTCCGCAGGAATTATTTATGGAGGGCGTTTATCACATGGCGGCCTACTGTGAAAATATTATTCCTGGTGAATCTGGTCAGTCGCTTTACTTGCGACCCTTTATGATTGCCACGGAGCCGAGTCTGGAAGTAACCGGTTCGGATCGTTTTGCCTTTATGGTGATTGCCAGCCCCTCGGAGGCGATTCAGCTCAATCCGATGAGTGTATTGATCGAGCGCGAATATACTCGTGCTGCATTGGGTGGTACGGGTGGTGTGAAAACCGGTGGTAATTATGCCGCCAGTTTTGCGTCACGCAGCCATGCCCAGTCACTGGGGTTTGACCAGTCACTGTGGCTGGACCCCAACGGCCGACGCAATATTGAAGAGTTGTCGGTGATGAATTTCTTTGCTGTGGTGGAGGGTAAACTGTTCACGCCAACGCCAACGGGTTCGTTGCTGGAAGGGGTCACACGTTCTTCTATTATCGATCTGGCCAATGAAATGGGGCTGGAGGTGAGTCAGCAGGCGCTGGATATTGATGAGCTGATTGAGAAAATCAAAGACGGTCGTTGCAGCGAAGCCTTCTGCTGCGGCACGGCGGCGATTGTGAATCCAATTCGAGAGTTGGGCGAGCATGATGGTACGCGTTATGCGTTGGCCAATCCAGAGGGCAATATTGCTGTTGCCCTCAAGCAACGTCTGTTGGATATTCAGGAGCGTCGCGCCGAAGGCCCAGAGGGTTGGGCGCATGACATCCCCGCCGAGTTTTATCCTCCACAACCTACCGCTGAATAATTTGTCTTCTCGATTATGAGCGCTAACCCCTTTTGGGATTTTTCTCTTAAGCATTACGCTAAAGCAGCGGTGCAGCAGCAATGCCTGCAATTGCAGGAGGAAGCCGGTGCTAACGTAAATGTTGTGTTGTTTGCG
>Ga0209292_1000988_pt1 | contig 35768 bp, 28 predicted proteins | sample GOMGulsemesocosm_2_FD_184634 | JGI IMG/M metagenome (GOLD analysis project Ga0209292, IMG submission 184634) | Methane-oxidizing microbial communities from mesocosms in the Gulf of Mexico - GOM9C Gulf of Mexico (SPAdes) (version 2) | ecosystem: Environmental > Aquatic > Marine > Cold seeps...
ACAAAAAAGGTACTGTTCGTAGAGCAAGAATCTTTTACTTTAGAGAGCTTACTGGTAAGAAAGCTAGAATTAAAGAAAAAAGAACAAGATCATAATTACCGATCTTGTCCAAATAAAAAAAATCCTGTCATTCGACAGGATTTTTTTTATGCGATATTTTCGAGTTTACTAGCTAAGCCACAAACTCCTTTAGCACATCAATTACATAATCAATCTCTGCTTTTGTATTGTATTTAGAAAAAGAAAAACGTAACGACGGTTTTTGCATATCTTCACCGTGAAGTATTTCCGTTAACACATGAGAACCTTTAGAACTTCCACTCTGACATGCACTTCCTTTAGAACAAGCAATTCCTTTTAAATCTAACTGAAACAATACAATCAATGCCTTTTGAGCAGTTACAGGCAGTAACATATTAACCAAGGTGTAGGTACTTTTTTCCATATCACCCGACAAACCATTAAACTTTATAGACGGAATAGCTTTAGTCACTTCTTCTATAAAATATCTTTTCAATCCTTTAACATAAGTACTATCCTTTTCAAGGTTTTCATACACATCTTTAAAAGCAACATCTAAGCCAACAATATTATGTGTTGATTCGGTCCCCGCTCTAAAACCACGTTCTTGCCCACCTCCAAAAATAAGTGAATTCAACCCAGTGTTTTTACGCATAAAAACAAAACCAACTCCTTTAGGCCCGTGAAATTTATGTGCACTTACCGCACAAAAATCAACTTTCACTTTACTTAAGTCAACATCATAATGCCCAATAGACTGAACAGTATCACTATGAAACAACGCGTTATGTTTTTGACAAATCTCTGAGGTTTTCTCTATATCTAATATATTTCCAAGCTCATTATTTACATGCATTAAACTAACTAAGGTTTTACCTTTATCTTCTTGTAATAACTCTTCTAAACTACTTAAAACAACACTTCCATTTTCGTCAGTCATTACATAGTCAACGATTGTGTCAAAACACCCCTGTAAAGCCTCAGCAGAATGACCAATGGCATGATGCTCAATTTTACTAGTAATAATTCTTTTTACACCAAGATCTCTCACAGCAGAATTTAAAACAAAATTATCCGCTTCAGTACCACCAGAAGTAAATATTATCTCTGAAGCAGAAACCTTTAGTTGCTTTGCTATATTCTTTCTTGCCTGTTCAACTAATGATTTAGCACTTCTACCAAAACTATGAGTTGACGAAGGATTACCATAATCATTTGTCAAACACGCTGTCATTGCTTTAACTACATTTTCACTTACACTTGTTGTAGCAGCACTATCAAAATATACTTTCTTCACTTAATACGTTATTTAATGTTCATAAAAAAGGGTTGGTAAATTTAAGTCAAATAAAGTAATTATCAACAATTATTCGTTAATTTGTACTTCACTAAAAAAAGCAGCATTTTATGACGCGAATAATTCTTTTAACAGCTTGTTTTATTACACTTTTATCATGTAATGATGGAGATGTTTTGGTTACTGAATTACACTTTCCAGAAACACTTCAATATTGTGAAGGAAACACGGATTTAATAGTATATTCAATAAAAGAATCTCCTTATGAATCATTATCTATAAAACTACCTATTAGTGACAAAGACAATCTCACATCCGTGATTTCTCCTTCGCCAACCACTACTCTTTCTAGCACCAACACCTTCAACTACAGATCATATACTGGTGATCCTTCTGCTATATTTTGCAACTCACTACCACCTACATCCCCTTCTATTTTAACTAATTATGAAGCCACAAGTGGAACTGTAAAATTCACAACCACACTAATTGAAGATGACAATGATGGTATACCTGCTAATTTAGAAGACGACAATACTGATGGAGACAACAATCACTTAACAAACCCACGAGACACTGATAATGACGGAGTTCCTGATTACCTAGACTCAGATGATGACGGTGATAATGTTCCTACAGCTAACGAAAATCCTGATCCAAATGGTGATGGTGATTTATCTGACGCACTGAATACTGATGGAACAGACCAACCTAATTATCTAGACCCTGATGATGACAACGACGGGACCATTACTCGATACGAAGACACAAACGGAGACAATGACCCTACAACCGACATCACCGACCCTACTATTGGGCCAGACTACTTAAACGCAAATGCCACAACATCAACAATTAATGATATATATAGAAATCACACAAAAACTCAAAGTCACACATGCGTAATAACCATCATTGATGCCATATTAATAAACAGCGTAACTTTTGAAGAGCTAATATATGAAAATCGTGATCTAGGCATTATAAACACTACCGACACAAACTTTAGTTACGAGGTGTTATTCAATTAAAAACAGTTGTCGAAAATAAATATATCCCATATAAATTGTGTTTTGTCCCATATTTAATACCGTTAACAGGAAAAGCAATAAATTGTTCACAAAAACACATAAATAATCACTATATTTAAATATCAAATATTTATTTTAGCATTAAATACAGATAGTTATGAAAAAAATCACACTAACACTAGCGGCTCTACTAGGAATAACTTCCTTTATATCTGCACAAGATTTATATGTATCACCAAGCAGCTATATGTTTGTACAAGATGAAGTTGTATTTGTTAATGATGATGTTCGTTTAGAAGCTACTGATTCAAACATTTACTTACGTGATGGTGCTCAATTAGTTCAAAACACAGATACTAAAAATTCAGATATTGGTGAGTTATCTGTTTACCAAGAACAGACTACAGGAATTTATGAATACAACTATTGGTGTTCTCCCGTAGGAGTAGCTGATGCTGTAATGAATACCAATGTAAACTTTGATGTTACAAATTTACACCAGCCAACAAATTTTGCTTTAAGTTCTGATGTAACTACTGCAACATATGATGTTTCTCCATATGGCTATAATAGTACCGCTTCTCAAATAAAAACGTATTGGTTATGGAAATACATATCTGGTGGAGGTTATACTGGGTGGAACCATGTCACTAATACAGGTGATGTTGCTACAGGATTTGGATTCACCATGAAAGGTAGCCCAACAGCTAATAATACAATAGACTTTAGAGGAAGACCAAATAACGGAACATTAACTATCCCTTGTTATTTTGATGGTACTGACAGTGACCCTAACTCTGGCTCAGACCAACAAGTTGAAACATTAACCGGAAATCCATACCCATCTGCTATGGATTTAAAAAGATTATTAATGCACCCAACTAATAAACCATTATTAGATGCTGGGATTTATTTCTGGGAACAGAAAGTAGTACACACACACTACTTAGAAAGCTATGAAGGTGGTTATGCAATTTACACTCCTGGTGCTGTTGTTCCAGATGGCGACTACAACAACCCTCTACATGCAAATTGGGCTGATAATGGTACTTATGCAAAAACATCTTTTTCAGCCTACAATAACGCTGGAAACCAAATGGGGAACTCTGGTGGTTCAAGTGCTGATTATTCAGGAAACAACCAAAGAAGATATGCTGCAATTGGACAAGGCTTTATGATAATGAGTGTTGACAACTTAGGAGCTGCTGCGGGTGGAAATGCTATTATAGAAAACTCAATGCGTTTGTACCTTAGAGAAGATTCTACTACTGGTGGTAATGGCTCTATATTTGGTAAAACTACACAGAACAATAACACACAAACAAACATTGTAGCTATGTCACACAATGGTATAGACTACCAAGACATCATTAACAATCCAACAGTAATTCCTGAAATAAGAATACATACACACATTAATGAAGCCTACTACAGAGAAACCGTATTAGCTTTTAGAAATAACACAGATTTATCATACAATAAGTTTTGTGACGGTAAAAACCCAACAGTATTAGAATCTGATACTTATTTTATTGCTGACGGCAAAAAATTATCTATCAAATCTATCACTTATGATATTGATACACGATTGCCATTTGGTTTAAACGCCGATAACACAGACAATACTTACAGCATAACAATCAATTCTTTAAAAAATGTTTCTCCTAATGTTGAAGTATTCATTTATGACAAAGAGGCTGACACCTATACTGACATCCTAAATGGTACTTTTGAAATTTCATTACCACAAGGAGAGTATGATAACAGATTTGAAGTTGTTTTTAAAGACGCCTCTAAAGAAGCTAATGAGGAAATACTAATTACTGAAACAGAAGTCACTAACTCTTTTGACGTATTCCAAAACAATACGAATAACCAGTTAGTTATTAAAAACCCAAAATCACATATTGTAAAGTCATTTACTATGTATGATGTTTCTGGTAAATTAATATACAACAAACACAATTTAGGTAACGAAACTGAATACACATTCCCCACTAACACATTAAGTTCTGGAGCGTATATTACAAAAATAGTTACTGATCAAAATTTTGAAATCAGCAAAAAAGTTATCGTTCACAACTAAGAACATCCTTTTTTAAATAACAATAAAAAAAACCAAAGCACTAGCTTTGGTTTTTTTTATGCACAAAATTTTCACAATACAATTGATAATCCCAATCAGCTTTGTACATTGCAAGAGCATTAAAATTGATAAACAATGTCTTTTAAAAAATTAAATACCCCATTAAAAGAATCCTTAGAAAGACTAGGACACACTGCCCCTACTCCATTTCAAACAAGCATACTCCCCAAAGTTAAAGGAGGAGCTGATGTTTTTGGCATAGCACCAAAAGGTTCTGGAAAAACAACAGCAATGATTATCAACACGATGCAAAAATTAAAAAGTGAAGCAGTTGATGATTCACCAAGAGCGCTAATTTTTGTAAAAGATAAAAAAGCGGCTATTAATTTGGAGAACGAATTCAAAACCTTCACCAGAGGTACCGACTTAAGAGTCTACACTGTTTACGACGAACAAGGTATTGATCATCAAAAAGATGACATCTACTATGGTGTAGATATTATTATTGCAACACCTAAAAGACTAAACAAACTGTATCACATTAATGGCGTTCATTTAGGTGAACTTCAATTATTAATTATAGAAGACGCTGAATTTCTAGCATCTAATAGTTTACATGCAGATATTGTTCGCCTAACAGAAAGCATCTCTAAATGTCAATATTTAATTTTTGCGGATAAATATTACCCAAAATTTGATCGTTTTAAAAATTCATACATGTCTAATTCACAATTAATAGAACTATAATAAATTATGTTCGCTATATTAAAAAAAGAAATTGTTTCATTTTTCGCATCACCAATTGGGTATTTAGTTATTGGTATTTTTTTAATTACCAACGGTTTATTTATTTGGGTTTTTAAAGGAGAATTTAACATTTGGGACTTTGGTTTTGCTGATTTATCAGGATACTATTTTATCGCTCCTTGGATATTTATTTTTCTCATACCAGCTATAACAATGAAAAGTTTTTCTGAAGAAAAAAAACAAGGAACGCTTGAACTACTACTCACAAAACCTATTACTGATTGGCAATTAATATTGGGTAAATTTCTAGGAGCATTCATACTTATTATTATAGCGCTTCTTCCTACGTTACTTTACATATACACCGTTTACCAACTCGGGAACCCTATTGGAAATATTGACTTAGGAAGTGCTTTTGGAGCCTATGCTGGACTACTTGGTATCGCAATGATTTATTGTGCAGTAGGAATATTCACTTCAGCCATTAGTAACAATCAAATTGTTTCTTTTATACTAGCTGTTTTTGTTTGTTTTTTAATGTACTACAGCTTTGAAGCCCTTTCAGATATTACAAGTACATCAATTGAAAACTTTGGAATTAAAGCTCATTTTAATACCATCAGTAAAGGAATTATTGATAGTAGAAACATCATATACTTCTTTAGTGTTTCTTTTCTGTTTTTATATTTCACCAAACTAACTTTAACAAAAAAGTAATGCTAATATTCACTCCAATTCTAATAATTTCATGCATAATCATTGCAATTTTATTATACTTATTTCTCAATACCATTGATAATAGCAAAAAATGGCTGAATATTATTTTAGCATTAATGATAACCCCATTAGCCTATTTTTACATTTGGTATCCAGTTTCAACTATTTTTATTCCATATCACCATCATAAACAATTCAACAATGAAGCTTGGAGTGAAAAACCAGGGCTTCGTTATGAAATGATTGACCATATGATTGAAACTAATTACCTCATTGGAAAATCAAAAGAAGATGTAGCCAAATTACTTGGAAAAGTACAATGGTTAAGCTGGAACGAAGCAAATAAAGACTTTGATCCGGATGTATGGAACTATGGCTTAGGATTAATACCAGGAGTATTTCAAGACACCAAAGAAGACGTTGAAATCACTTTTAAAAACAACAAAGTAACTCTTGTGAAATTATCACAAGCTAACTATACCTTTGAAGTAAAAAAAGAAGATTCCAATAAAAAACTAGATTCTATTAACGCAAGATTTAATATCAAATAAATGGGGTTTAAAAGCAACATTATAAAAGTACTTATTGCACTAATAGCTATAGTTGCAATCAATTATATATCAAGCAATATCTACTCAAGATTAGATATTACTAAAGATAAAAGATACACTCTATCAGAAGCTTCAAAGAACACTATTACAACTACAGCTGATCCAATTTACATAGATGTTTTTTTAACCGGAGAAATGCCATCTGAATTTAAGCGCTTACAAGTAGAAACAAAACAATTACTAGAAGAGTTTTCTGAAGTCAATAACAATTTGATTATTTCTTATGTAAACCCTAAAGAAGAAAATCCTGACATTGATGAACTTACTAGTCAAATGCAAGAGTACGGAATGCCAGCAATACAAGTTGACGTTAAGGATAATGGAAAAACATCACAAGAAGTAATTTTCCCTTGGGCAGTAATAAATCACAATAAAAAAGTAGAAAAGGTTTCACTAGTAAAAACAAACGCTACTAATTCAAATGATAGAATTAACAACTCTGTTCAACATTTGGAATACGCTTTTGCCAATGCATTTAAAAACCTAACCACTAAAAAATCAAAAAAAATAGGGTACTTACTAGGTAATAATGAACTAGAAAGTAAATATTCATTTGACTTCCTTAACACCTTAAAAAGCAGTTACCACGTCATTCCTTTTGACCTAGACTCCATCAACAAAACACCGCTAAAAACATTAGAACAATTAGAACAATTAGATTTAATAATAGTCGCCAAACCTCAAAAAGCATTTTCTGACAAACAAAAATATGCATTAGATCAATACACTATCAACGGAGGTAAATCCCTGTGGCTAATAGATGCTGTTCATGCAGAAATGGACAGCTTATCAAACCGTGGTGAAACCTTAGCTTTAGGAAAAGATTTGAATTTGAATGATTTGTTTTTTCAATACGGCTGCAGAATCAACCCAGTACTGGTAAAGGATATGTATTCTTCAAATATTGTATTAGTTGACAATAATGACCAACAAAATCAATATCCTTGGCTTTATAACCCTGTAGTTATTCCTAAAACAAAACATTCTATAGTAAATAACATTACTCCTGTAAAGTTTGAATTCGCGAATACCATTGACTTAGTAAAGCAAGGTATTAACATCAAAAAAACACCTTTATTACAGTCATCCGAATATTCTGCAACAGTTGGAATGCCAAAAATTATTAGCCTTAACGAAATTAATCAGTCAAGAAAACCTGACCTTAAACAGTTTTCCAAACAAAACTTAACATTAGCTGCTCTTTTGGAAGGAAGCTTTACATCTGCCTTTAAAAACAGAATAAAACCTTTTGAATATAGTAAACATCAAGATGAAAACAAAGCTGCTAAAATGATTGTTGTTTCAGATGGTGATGTTATTAAAAATCAACTTAGAAAAGGAAAACCACTTCCGCTTGGGTATGATAAAAAAACCGGACAAAACTTTGGAAACAAAGAGTTTTTATTAAATTCCGTAAATTATTTACTAGATGATACTGGCCTAATGAATGTTCGTAACAAAGAAGTTAAAATACCATTTTTGGATGTAGAACGTATTACTGATGAAAAGCTAAAATGGCAACTGATGAACATTTTATTACCTTTACTCCTACTCGGTGTTTTCGGAATATCATTTACCTACTTCAGAAAGCAAAAATACAGCTAAGTTTGTTGAAAAACCATCAATCTTGTTAATAACATTCTTTCTTAATTCCAAGTAATTGGAATATATTTGTAACTCGTATAAAAAATAAAACAGATGAAATTTATAGTTTCAAGTTCATATTTATTGAAACAACTTCAAATTCTTGGAGGCGTAATTAACAATAACAATACTTTACCAATTTTAGACAACTTTTTGTTTGAGTTAAAACAAACAACTTTAGTTGTTTCTGCAAGTGACTTGGAAACTACAATGTCATCTACTTTAGAGGTAGAATCAGAATCAAATGGTAGTGTTGCCATTCCAGCAAGATTATTATTAGATACTTTAAAAACATTTCCTGAACAACCGTTAACCTTTATTATTGAGGATAACAATACCGTGGAAATAAGCTCAAACCATGGTAAATATGCATTGGCATATGCAAATGGAGAAGAGTTTCCTAAAGCTGTATCATTAGAAAATCCAAGTAAAACCTTATTTTCAGGTGATGTTTTAGCAACAGCAATTAGTAAAACTATTTTTGCTGCTGGAAATGACGATTTAAGACCTGTAATGAGTGGAGTATTCTTTCAGTTTTCTACTGAAAGCTTAACTTTTGTAGCCACTGACGCTCATAAGCTAGTAAAGTACCAACGTACTGACATTACCGCTTCAGAAAATGCAGAATTTATCATGCCTAAAAAACCTTTAAATTTATTAAAAGGAATTTTAGGAGGAAATGACACTGAAGTTACTATGGAATATAACGAATCTAACGCTAGATTCACATTTGACAATATTGATTTAATTTGTAGATTAATTGATGGCAAATACCCTAATTACGAAGCAGTAATACCAAAGGAAAATCCAAATCAATTAACTATTGCCCGAAATCAATTCTTAAACTCTGTAAAACGAGTTTCTATATTCTCTAACAAAACAACACATCAAATTAGATTAAAGATAGCTGGAGCAGAATTAAATATCTCTGCTGAAGACATCGATTATTCTAACAAGGCTGAAGAACGTTTAACTTGTGATTATCAAGGAGACGATTTACAAATAGGGTTTAACTCTCGTTTTTTAACTGAGATGCTTAATAATTTAGCTTCTGATGATGTTTCTTTAGAAATGTCATTACCGAACAGAGCAGGAATTTTAACTCCAATTGACGGATTAGATGAAGGCGAGCAAATTACCATGCTTGTAATGCCTGTTATGTTAAATAACTAAAAATATTACCAACCAAAACCAAAAAAAACGCTAACAGTAAATGTTAGCGTTTTTTTTATACTATTTTATTAAAATATTACTCTGAATCTCCACCTACCAAGTAGATACCATCTTCTTTAATAGTGATTCGTTTTTCTTTATACAAAGAGCCTATAGCCTTTTTAAAGTTCTTTTTACTCATCTGAACTAATTGCTTTATCACTTCTGGGCTAGACTTATCATTCAAGCCTAAAAAACCATCATTACCCTCTAATTCTTTTAGAATATACGCTGCATTTGGCTCAATATTTCTAAATCCAATTTGTTGAAATGAAACATCAATTTTATTTCCCGGTCTAATCTTCTTAATATATCCTGTCATAATATCTCCAACACGAATGTCTTGAAAAACCTGGTCGTCATACACCAAACCTTTATGCATTTGGTTAATGATCACATTAACTCCAATATCAGTCATATGAGACACTATAATATCAACCTCGTCAAACTCAGCTACCGTTAAATTTTCATTTGATAAATATTTATTTATTTTACTTGTCCCTACAAGCCTATCTGTTTTATCATCCAAAAACATATAGATTAAATAACTCTTACCTTCCTGCATAGGACGAGCTTGCTCATTAAAGGGCACAAATAAATCTTTTTCAATACCTAAATCTAAAAAGGCACCATGTCTGGTTACTTGATTTACTTTTAACCAACCAAATTCCTCCAATTGAATATATGGCATTTCGGATGTAGCAATTAAACGCTCTTCATTATCCAAATAGACAAACACATCTAACATATCCCCAATTTCAAATGATTCAGGAATTTGTTTTCCTGGTAGAAGTACATCATTTCCTTCTTCATCTAACAAGAATAATCCTGGAGGTGTATCTCTATCTATTTCAAGTCTATTTACTCTACCTAATTCCATAATTGTAATTTATTGGGTACAAAAATACTGTTTTTTGTGTTTGCAATTCCTAATTAACCTGCTTTAAATTTAAAGCAAAAAAAAGCGCTCACAATGTGAACGCCTCAATATTCTATAATAAATAATTTATTTATTATAAATAGCTTCTTTTTTAAAGTGTACTGCTAATAAATAGTATACAACAGCCCTATACTTACTTCTGTTTGATCTACCATATTTTTCCATTACACCATCAATTCCTTTGTCTAAAGCCGCACCATCAGATAATCCTAATTTTTTAATTAAGAAGTTGTTTTTAACAGTTGCTAACTCTTTTTCATCAGTACCAGAAACTGTAGAAGCATCTTTATTATAAATAGAAGGACCACAACCTACTACTACTTTTGTTAATAGATCCATATTAGGAGTTACTCCACATTTATCTTTTAAATCAGCTGCGTATTTTTCTATTAATTCGTCTCTCTTACTCATAATATTAGTTTGTTTATTAATTGTTCTATCTCAAATATAAGTATTTTCTTGAGAAATAAAAAAAAATAAATAACGCAAGTAAACTTAGCTTTTTAAATGTTTGAAATAATCAATTAAATGCAAATCATTAATTGCTCTAGGAGTAAAAATTTCTAAAATTTTAGGTGACTTTGATATTGCATAAAAATCTATTAACTTTGTTTTTAAATCAATTTCACCCTTCACAGCTTCATATTCAAAACCATACATTTTGCCCAAGTGCTCAGCTGTAAATTGGTGCGTTGTTTCAAAATATGTTTCAAAATTTGTTGTATTCTTAGCTCCAGGTAAAATCCTAAATATTCCGCCACCACTATTATTAACAACAATAATCCTAAAATTGTTAGGAATATTAGCATTCCATAACCCATTTGAGTCATATAAAAAACTCAAATCTCCAGTTATCAATACATTTTGCTTATTTGATACTGCTGCATGACCAATTGCTGTACTTGTAGATCCGTCAATACCACTCGTTCCTCTATTACAATATTGAACTACACTCGGATTCCCATCAAACAATTGAACATATCTTATTGTTGAACTATTGCTTAAATGCAATACAACATCATTCGGAACCGACTTTAAAATATATTCAAATGCTTTAAAATCTGAAAAAGGAAGTGTTTCTAAATAGGTATTATGCTTTACAGCACGTTTTTCTCTTACAGTCAACCAATCGGACTGATAACAACTCCTAACAACCGTATCATGAGCGGTTAATTCTTTTAAAAATGCATTTCCAGAAACATTAAAATGATCCTTCAAACAAAAAAATGTATCCAATGCATTTTCTATTCCAATATGATAATGAGCTTTTGGAGTATAATTTCTCAAAAAAGCTTTAATCTTTTTAGAAACAAAAACACCACCAAAAGTTAGTAGTATTTCTGGCTGTAACTCCTTAAATTCATATTGATTTAATGGAGCAATAATTTTATCGATACTCGGAAAAAAATTAGCATGATGCACGTTAGATGTAGATTCCGTAAAAACTATCGTTGAATCATCGGCTCCTAAAAAGTCTAGAAAATGCTGTTCAATTTCATTTGGTGGATTGACACCAACTAAAACCATTCGCTTTTTAGCTCCCTTCCATTCTTTCAAAAAAGCTGCAAACTTTTCTGCATCAAAAATACTCGGTTCAACCTTCGGTTCAATTACGCTAATTTCTTCTGAAAAATCATCCTGAATTTCATACAAAGGCTCAGCAAATGGCACATTAATATGTACTGGCCCATGCATAGATACCGCTGTATTAATTGCCGTATTTATTTGTTTCTGATTTTCTTTATTATCACCAATACCTTGGTTTAAATTGGCTGAATATAAAATATGATTTGCAAACACATTTTCCTGACGGATTGTTTGCCCATCACCAATATCTATCAAATGTTTTGGTCTGTCTGCGGAAATTACTATTAATGGCACTTTACTATAGAACGCTTCTGCAATTGCTGGATAATAATTTAACAATGCTGAACCTGAAGTACACACCACAGCAACAGGTTGCTTTATTTGCTGAGCAATCCCCATTGCAAAAAAAGCCGCACATCGTTCATCAACTACACTATATGTTTTAATTTTTGAATTGGCCGAAAAACCAATTGTTAATGGTGCATTTCTACTCCCTGGTGATATCACTACGTGATGAATCCCTTTGGCAGCACACAGCTGAATTACTTGCTGCGCTAATGGTATTTTTGGGTAGCTCATTAAAACGTGTTTGGTGTTGCTAACATAGTTTTCAAAAATAAATATTAATACCTAATAATCCACGTTCAAAACTGCTTTTTTAGAATTTAAAACACAACTCACTCCTTTTCTTTTTCAGAAGGAATAAACTTAAAAATTTTGTGCCTTACTGTATAATTTCATTACATGAAAAAATTAATAGCAATAGAAGTCAATAAAAAACTGACTACTTTAGACAAAAAGTGGCTTCTTAAAAGAAATTTCATTTATATATAATTTGTTTTTATAAGCTTTTTTCCTTCATGACCGCTATTCACTATAATTGATAAAAAAGCAAATCATCACCCTAATTAGAAAACGTATACAACACGGTTACTATTCCTCTTAGCACTCATAACACAAATGGATTAACTAAATAAAAGACTTAGATTTGTTTACTAAAATAGACATAATATACATCGAGTTTTATTCTAAAAACCTCATCCCTTTTATAAAACTATCCTTTTAATGATTGCTCAAAAGGAATTCTATGTTGTATACTCCTACCTAGAGTAACCTCATCAGCATATTCTAATTCATCTCCTACTGAAATCCCTCTAGCTATAGTTGACACTATAACATTAGCGCTTTCAATTTTCCGATAGATATAAAAGTTAGTGGTATCTCCTTCCATTGTGGAACTCAAAGCAAAAATAAGTTCTTCTACTTTTCCATCAAGTACTTTTTGAACTAATGAGTCTATATTCAGTTCAGAAGGCCCTACTCCATCTATTGGTGAAATTTTACCTCCCAGCACATGATACAATCCCTTAAACTGGTTTGTACTTTCAATTGCCATTACATCTCTTATATCCTCAACAACACAAACTAATTTATCATTACGTGTTGTATTAGAGCATATTTCACACAAAGCAACATCTGAAATATTATGACAACTAGAACAATGCTTTATTTCTGAACGCATTTGTTTTAATGCAAGCGATAATTTATTGGTTTGATCAGGGTGTTGCCTTAATAAATGCAACACTAATCTTAAAGCCGTACGTTTACCAATTCCTGGCAACTGTGACATTTCATATACTGCATTTTCTAAAAGTTTTGAAGAGAATTCCATAAAACAAAATTACTGCTAAATATTCATTCCTACTAGCATAGAAAAGCCCAATACAGAAAAATCTATATTGGGCTTATCCTTAAAATGAATGTTATTTAATTAATTATCACTTTTTTAGTCGTTATACCATTTACTGTATTAATTTTAACAAAATACACTCCTGTTGCAAAAGAATTTACATCTATCTGTATTGGCTCCAATAAACTCACTTCTTTGGCAAAAAACACTAATTTCCCAATTGAATTAAATATTTTAACACTTACCTCATCACTTTTATTCCATGACAAGTTAAGCGATTTAGTAGCTGGATTTGGATATACAGCAATTGTATTTAATTCAACATCATGCACGCTTAGTACCGCATCATAAAGTGCCGATTTCCATACTCCTCTACCATAAGTTCCTGCATATATATAATTATTAGCAGTATTAATTTCAAATTCACTAATTTGAACATTCGGTAAACCATTGCTAAATGGCAACCAATTTGTAGGTGTTGTATTATCCATATAATACACACCATAATTCATTCCTAAATACAATCCGTTTTTTCCATTATTTTCCCAAACAAGAGCCAATGCGCTAAAACTTGGTAAATCAAATAAATAAGAAGACCATGTTATTCCACTATCTGTTGATACATACACTTTATTTGCCCCAGTTGTAGCTATAGCCACCCTAGTCGGATCCGTTGGATGAACTGCTATAGAGTTAATTGAACCTGAAAAACCAGTTACTGCTGCCCAGTTCGTTAGTCCTCCATTATTAGTTCTAAACATTTCTGACCCTCTTGATGCATACATTACATTACTATTAGAAGGTGCTATTTTAAGGTGATTTAAATTCCCACTAAATACTTGAGATATCGCAGCCCATGTAGCACCTCCGTTAATAGATTTGTACACTTGATCATATCCTGAATAAATTGTATTGGTAATCAATGGATCTTGCTCAAAAGGCGTAATCCAATTCCCTGTTTTCCCATCAGGCTCAGCTAATCCAAAATAACTAGTTCCGGTATTAGTTGATTTGTATAGGGATCCACTTTGAGAAGTTCCGTAAAGAATGGTATTATCATCTTTATCAACAAACGATTCCATTCCGTCAGCTCCCAACCAATCTTTCCAATTTCCGGTAGTATCATATACTGAAGTACCATTATCTTGTGCACCACCTGTTACAATTTCAGGATCAGACTGACTAACCCCTATTTTATAAAATTGACGTATTCCAAGTCCGGATGTAATGTCTCTATAATAATTACTAGATACCGTTGTAGTATTCTCTGCAAGAAAAATTCCTCCATCAGAACCTACATACAATGTACTTCCTATAAATTCTAAAATATCAACATCGGCATGACAATACCCTATATTTTGCCCCGCAGCATTCCCAGGAGTCCATTGTGAAGTTATATTAAAATTCGCTCCTCCGTCAGAAGATCGCCAAGTATTAACACCTGCGATATGAACTTCATTAACGTCGGCAGGATTTACTGCCACATCCATATCTCTTGGTGCTTGACCACTAGTATCATCAGCAGCAGAACTATATCCAAAGTAATTTTCACCCGTGTGATTTAGTTTCGTAAATGTTGCTCCTTCATCAGTAGATTTATGAAAACCTCCAAAAACACCACTAGCCTCTTCTAAAACATAAATAACTGAAGGATCATCTGCAGACACTCCCATCATTTTTGCCCCACCACTAAATGCATTAGGCCCCGATTCAAAACCGTCTTGAAAAACAGTCCCAAGTGTAGCATCTTCAACAGACACATCATCTAGAGTAAGTCCTCTACCATAATTACTTTTAGATTCAAATGCAATATAATATGTTGCAGAAGCGGCTGGAAGGTTTATGGTTATATCCGTCCAAGTTGTTGATTCTGCTGTATAATTTGCTAGTTCTACCCATGCTCCTCCTACCGAAGTTTTATATAATACTTTTAGTTCATCTATATCTCCTGCCCATTGTACATTTGTATACGAAAATTTAAGTTGAGGAGCTGTACTACCAGTTAGGTTCATTTCTGGAGAAATTAACCTTGTTATAGGATGGCTAAAATCACCTATATAAAAAAATGCCATAGCACCACCTGTTCTAGGTACTACGGTTGCATTCTGATTTGAAGCAGCTGTAATCCAATTTGTTGTTCCACTAGCATGTTCCTGAGTCCAAAGAGGCAAACTATCAGGAGAATTAAATGTTGCTCCCCCATCTGTAGATGCATAAAACTGAGTTCCTGTTGCATAAATAGTATTAGTATCTCCAGGTTTAAACTCTACATCATATCCTGTTGTTGCACCTGCATTAATCACAGTCCAATTTGAACCACTATCCGTTGATTTGTATATCCCTCCATATTGAACACTACAGTACATTTTAGTAGTGTTTGTAGGGTCAATCAATATTTTATTTACATTTCCGTTACCTGTATCAGAAAATAAGTTCCAAGTAGCTCCTGCGTCTGTAGATTTAAATATTACACCTCCATTAGACCCCCAGAAATAGGTAGATGTATTTGTTGGGTCCATTGTTAATGCAGTTACCGATAAATTAGATAAGTTATCCGTAAGTACAGTCCAGTTTACACCCCCATCAGTTGTTTTCCAAACACCTCCAGTATTAGCGCCAATAATAATATGATTCGTATTCCCTGGGTCAACAGCTATTGATGTTACTCTACCTACACCAGGATTCCACCCATTACTTGCGGCATCACTCCATGTTTGTGGGCCAAGTTCTTCCCAGTTTCCAGTTACGGCTGCAGCTCTATTTTCAAAATTCTGGTTTACATAACTGTTATAATTTTGTAACTCATTATAATAAAAGTCAGGTGTTTTAAGCATACCACTTTCATCCATGGTTCTAAGCGCTTTGTATTCCCAACGTTTAAATTGTTTATATCCTGTTCCACGTCCACGGCCTGCAATATCAAAATGAGCTTCAGCTTTTGTTTGAATTTCTTGTACTGTATGAGTTCCTTTGGAAATCATCTGCTTATACTGTTGTGACCAAGAATTAATCGCTAGGGTTATTGCGAATAGTAACGTAATTTTTTTCATGGGGATATTTTTTTTATAATTAAAGGTGTTGCAATATAGTCCTTTTTCGTTAATTTGTTTTTCAAAGCAATATAACATGAACGCAACACAAATCATTTTATTAATAGCATCCTATTTTGGACTACTAATATTGGTCTCATATTTTACAGGAAAAAAAGCAGGAAATGATGCCTTTTTCAAAGGGAACAAACAATCCCCTTGGTATGTAGTTGCTTTTGGAATGATTGGCGCTTCACTTTCTGGAGTCACTTTTATTTCTGTTCCTGGTTGGATTGAAGCTTCACAGTTTAGCTACATGCAAATGGTACTGGGGTATATTATTGGTTACGCTGTAATCGGATTAGTACTACTACCTCTATATTACAAGTTAAATTTAACTTCTATTTACACCTACCTTGAAGGAAGATTCGGAAATTATTCTTATAAAACTGGAGCTGCTTTTTTTATAGTTTCTAGAATTGTAGGAGCAAGTTTCAGGCTATTTTTGGTTGCCAATGTATTACAAATTATATTGTTTGATGACCTCGGTATCGAATTTTGGCAAACAGTAACAATTACGGTATTACTTATTTGGTTATACACGTTTAAATCGGGTATAAAAACTATTGTTTGGACAGATACTCTACAAACATTATTCATGCTTATAGCAGTTGGTGTAGCCATTTATTTTGTCAGTGATGATTTAAATTTAAACGGGCAAAGCACTTTAGGTTACGTGTTAGACAGTGATTTATCAAAAATATTCTTTTTTGACGACTATAAGGCGGGGAACTATTTCTGGAAGCAATTTATTTCAGGAGCCTTTATAGCAATTGTAATGACTGGTTTGGATCAGGATATGATGCAAAAGAATTTAACTTGCAGAAATTTAAAAGATGCTCAAAAAAATATGTTTTGGTTTACCATTGTACTTACGGTTGTAAATTTTATCTTTTTAAGTTTAGGATTGTTACTTACTGTTTATGCTCAACAAAATGGTATTGATGCACATAAAGATCAATTATTTCCGCTTTTAGCAAAAAATCACTTTGGTATTGGCGTCTTTGTATTTTTCCTTTTAGGTCTTATAGCAGCAGCTTATAGTAGTGCGGATAGTGCATTAACATCGCTTACCACATCATTTAGCATTGACATTTTAGATATTGAAAAAAAATATGATGCTCAAAAACAAGTGAAAATTAGAAAGCAAATTCATATTCTTATTTCTTTTATATTAATACTTGTTATCATTGCATTTAAATATATTATTAAAGACGCTAGTGTTATTGCTAAAGTTTTCACCTTTGCAGGCTACACCTATGGTCCATTACTAGGTTTATATGCTTTCGGTTTGTTTACCAAAATGAATGTGAAAGATAAGCTTGTACCAATTGTTGCATTCTTATCTCCTATTTTGTCTTATATAATAAGTGTTAACAGTTTAAAATGGTTTGGTTTTGAATTCGGTTTCTTTATTTTAATTTTAAATGGTTTCCTTACTTTTTCGGGTTTATTCCTAATTCGCAAAAATAATACCTGAATTTCTTTTTTTTAAGAAAATCAAATTATTAAATCCTGAACTGCTCTTACTCCCCTTCTCACCATAAATAAGAAACTTTTCACCACAAATATTAGTGCATTCGTGGCAAAAAAACAGTTCAATTTAATATTAAACACTATTTTTGCCGAAAATTTATTTACATGAGTGAAGCAACGAATAAAGCAATTGCCGTAGAGTACAACTTATTTAGAGATACTGCTACTGGAGAACTAATCGAATCAACAGAAGGAAAAGATCCTTTAGCATTCTTATCTGGTTTAGGACAAATGATTCCTGAATTTGAAGCAAATGTAGCTGATTTAAACGTAGGAGACACTTTCTCTTTTGGAATAAAATCAGAAAATGCATACGGTTCACGTAAAGAAGAAGCAGTTATAGAACTTGCTCAAGATATGTTTATGAACGAAGGAAAATTAATTCCTGAAGTTGTAGTTGATAACATATTACCATTACAGGATCAAAACGAAAATGTAATTCCTGGTAAAATTCTTTCAATCAATGAAGAAACAATTACTGTTGATGTAAACCATTTATTAGCTGATCAAGATTTATATTTTACTGGTAAAATTCTTGAAATGAGAGATGCTACTACTGAAGAAGTAGAACATGGACATGTTCATGGAGCACACGGACACCAACACTAAGCTATTATTTATTAGCAAAAAATAAAACTCCCCGTTTAAAAACTTTTTTTTAAACGGGGAGTTTCTTTTTACTATCAGAAAATTAATATTGGTTAGTAGATAGTAATACCAATGTACAAGCCATTTCATAAGTAATATCATTTTCCTCTAATAGAATATAAAATTCTGGGTTTTCCGTACCAGGATTAAACAGAATTCTATTTGGTTTTAGCCCAATTAAATATTGATAATATTCTTTTTGCCTAGCTGGGTTCATATATAATGTTATAGTATCAATATCAGCATATAATTTCAACTCCATATCAATAGCTACTCCTGATACACTCCCCTTTTTTAATCCATATGCAACAACCTCTTGCTTGTACCTCAACAACTTCTGAATTGCTAAATAAGAATATCGTGTTTCTTTTAGTGATGCTCCAAAAACCAATGTCTTTTTACTCATTTGTTAAATTAGTGTTAATGAAATTTAATAGTGTAACATATCAATATTATAGTCGTCTAGTAAACAAAACTATTACAAAATCATCAATCATCAAAAAACGAACAATGCGAAAATTAATTCTATTCATCCCTTTGTTATTTATATCAATAACATTTGCTCAAAATAACGGACCTAAGGTAGGAGTTATTAATGGAACGATTATAGACCAAACAACAAAAGAAGTTTTACCTTACGTTAACATTATTATTAAAGATAACTCAAAAAACGTATTAACTGGCGGTATTACGAATGATAAAGGAGAGTTTAGTGTTAATAAAATTCCTGTTGGAGAAAACACTATCGAAATTCAATACATCGGTTATAAAACTGATTTTAAAACAATAATATTTACTCGTAAAAATGCCACACATAGCCTAGGAACTATATCTTTATCAGAAGACACTGCACAATTAGATGAAGTGGTAGTGGTAGCAGAAACATCCACAGTAGTGCAAAAAATTGACCGTAAAGTAATTAATGTTGGAAAGGATTTAACCTCAGCGGGGACAACTGCATCAGAATTACTAAACAATGTCCAATCAATTAGTGTTGATTCACAAACAGGAAATATTAGTTTAAGAGGTAATGAAAATGTACGTGTTTTAGTAGATGGTAAACCAACTAATATTAGTGTTGCTGATTTACTGAAACAAATACCTTCTACTTCAATTAAACAAGTTGAATTAATCACCAACCCTTCGGCTAAATATAATCCTGAGGGGATGAGCGGTATAATTAATATTGTTTTGCATAAAAATGCTAACCAAGGTTTCAATGGAAATGTCAATACAGGATTAACCCAAGGAGAAAACACCAGGTTCAACGGTTCATTTAATATGAATTACAAAACAGGTAAAGTCAACTTTTTTGGAAATTATGGATATAACACTGGTAAGAACGATAATTTTGGTCATGTAAACCGTACTGGAGCAACACCTTCGCTACAAGAATTTACTTTTGACTCAGACAGGGATTCGCATTTAGTAAAAGTTGGTGCTGATGTTTATTTAAATGACAAAAACACCTTATCATTTTATACTACTCAAAACTTCAGTGACAATACAGCTGAAGGACTTACCAAAGTTACTAGTGCAAACACTTTAGACACTAATGCTCCAAACATAGCTAAAACTAAATCAAATTCAGGAACTTACAACTTAAATTACAAATTAGAATTTGACGAAAAAAATGAGCATCATTTAGAATTCGAGACTACCTATTCAAATACTGATTCTCCTGAAAACGCAAAATATCATGAATTAATTGACCCATTAGATCCTATTACAAATTATAATAACAGCGTAGAAAATAAAACGGATAACTTTTTATTTAACTTAGATTATACTGTACCTCTTTTTGAGAAAGGAAAATTAGAAGTTGGAGGGGAAATTAGAACTAATAAAACCACAAACTTAAATATTTCTAATCAACATGAGAATATGTATGACTTGATTGGAAACGTTATAGGAACACAACCAATTGGAAACTCTTCGTTTGCATATGATAGAGAAATATTTTCAGGATATACCAATTACGGACATAAGTTCGGAAAATTAACGATGCAATTGGGAGTTCGTTTGGAACAATATAACGTAGATGGAGATTTTCAAAAAGGGGCTACGAAATCTAATTATACCGATAAAATATTTAGTGCCTATCCTTCTGCCTTTTTCACATACAATCCATCAGAAAAAAATCAATATCAAGTTAGTTATAGTAGACGAGTTGATAGACCAGGAATCGGTCAAGTGAACCCAATTAGAGAATGGAGTACTCCGCTAATTACCTCCGTTGGTAATCCTGATTTAAAACCACAGTTTACAAACTCATATGAAGTAAACTATACTCGTAAAATAAAAAATGGTTCAATTACTTTTGGATCTTTTTACAGAAAAGTAAATGATAATATTTCACGTTACTCAACTATTGATCCATTAGATGGCACAAAACAATTACTATCTTACACCAACTATGATGATACCGATAGGTATGGTTTTGAAGTTTCTTCAAATTATAAAATAGCCAAATGGTGGAGAGCAAATGCAAGTTTGGATTATTATGCAAAAACAGAAAAAGAATTAACTAGAGAAGTAAAAGCGAATAGTTTTAATGCCCGTTTAAGTAATAGTTTTACGGCTACTAAAAAATTACGTTTCCAATTATTCTCAATGTATAGAGGTCCTGAAGACGGGATTCAGTTTAACCGATCTGCTATGTGGATGATGAATATTGGATCTAGTTTATCTGTATTAAAAAACAAAGGAACTATTAGTTTTAGAGTAAACGATATTTTTAAAGGAATGAAATTCGAGTTTGAATCTACACAACCTTATGTACAAAATGGGCAATTCAACTGGGAAAGCAGAACTGCCTACTTAGGATTTAACTATCGTTTTGGTGGAGGAAAAAACAAAGCCTTACAACGTAAACAAAGAGACAATAACGAAAAACAAGGTGGTGGCGGAATGATGTAGGTCGAGAGCTTCGACAACCAAATAATTTTACTCGATGCAAAATCACAAAAAAAGGACTAACAAAAACTATTTTTCATAAAAGAAACCCCTCTAGGAATCACGCTTCACTGGTGGGATTAAAAAATGCTCAAGTGATACTTGAGCATTTTTGTTTTTAGCCTCTTTTAAAAAACTACCATTTTATAATAGCACTTCCCCAAGTGAACCCGCTTCCAAAAGCTGCTAACACAACTGTATCTCCTTCTTTTATCTTACCTTCTTCCCATGCTTCACATAATGCAATTGGAATAGAAGCAGCAGTAGTATTACCGTACTTTTGAATATTATTAAACACTTGATCATCACTCAATCCAAATTTCTTTTGGATAAACTGAGCGATACGCAAGTTTGCTTGATGTGGTATTAACATATCAATTGCATCCTTATCTAAATTGTTTTTCACCAACCCCTCCATAATTACTTCAGAAAAACGAAGTACTGCATTTTTAAACACAAACTGTCCATTCATATACGGGTAATAACTTAGGTCTTCTGGATTATTATCAGCAATAATATCAGTTACCCAACGTCCACCCATTCCTGGAGCTTCGGACGCTAATTCTAAAGCATGTTTCCCTTCAGAATGTAAATGCGTAGATAAAATTCCCTTTTCAATATTTTCTTCTCTTGTTAATACTGCTGCGCCAGCACCATCACCAAATATTACAGAAATATCTCTTCCTCTAGTGGACTTATCTATACCTTTCGACTGTAGCTCCGAACCAATTACTAGAATATTCTTATACATCCCAGTCTTTATAAACTGATCAGCTACCGAAATAGCATATACAAAACCAGAACACTGATTACGAACATCTAAAGCGCCAACAGTTTTAATATTTAAAGCTTCTTGAATTTGGACTCCAGGACCAGGGAAAAAATAATCTGGGCTTAAAGTAGCGAATATGATAAAATCGATTTCATCGGTATCCAGTCCAGAACGCTCAATAGCCATTTTAGCCGCTTCGAGCCCCATAGTAAAAGTAGTTTCTTTACTTTCAGGTTTTACCCATCTACGCTCTTTTATCCCCGTACGTTCCGTAATCCATTCGTCATTAGTATCCATGATTTTTGACAAATCATGATTCGTCACCACATTATCAGGAACATATTTTCCTAAACCTATTATTTTTGAATTGTACATATTCTAATTTTATAAGAAATATAAAATTACAAATTATACTTTATAAATACCTAAGCTATAAAGTATAAATAAAACTTTATCTTTAACAAACTATTTTTTTAACTACTTAACAGATTGAAGTAGTTTTACATTTTTTACAACGAAAACAAAACCAATATGAAACACCTTATTATTTTAATTGTATTGTTTTTGAGTACGGGAAATTTTGCTCAAGAAAATGCAACCTATCAAGAACCATCTCAAGAAATTATTGAGTTAGCTGAAGCGCCTGTAGCCCCTTCTATACGAATGGACAGTAAAGCAGAAAATATTGTTTTTCTTTATAGAAGTAATTTTAAAAGTATAGAAACGCTTTCAGAAAAAGAAATGAGACTAGGTGGCTTAAGAATCAACCCAAAAACAAATATTAATAGTAGGCAGAGCTATTTTAACGCTATTAAAGTACGAACAGGTAGAAACGAAAAAGAAACTGTTGTGAAAGGCTTACCTAACAATGGTCGTTATGCTAACTTTTCATGGTCACCAAATCAAAAAATGATGGCTTTTACCAATACGGTTACTAATGGGGTTGAGCTTTGGGTATTAGATATTGCTTCAAAATCAGTAACAAAACTATCAAAAGCTAACCTTAACGCAAATACTGGACAACCATTTTCATGGTTTAAGAACAACAATGCTTTGCTAATAAAAACAATAGCAACAAACAAAAAAGAGTTAATTGACACAAAAACAGCAGTCCCAACAGGCCCTACGATATCAGTAAGTGAAGCTGGGAAGAAAGCACAAAATAGAACTTATCAAGATTTATTGAAAAATAAAACAGATGAGCATAATTTTGAACAATTAGCACTTTCTGAATTACGTAAAATAGATTTAAAAGGAAATGAAACCCCATGGATGAAAAGCGATATGTACAAAAACATTTCTTTTTCTCCTGACGGTAATTATGTAATGGTCAGTACTATTGAAAAACCATTCTCATACCTTGTACCTTACCGTAGGTTTCCTTCAAAAACAAACATCTACAGTAAAGGCGCTACTTTGACAAAAACAATTTTACAAGTACCTTTAATTGAAGATTTACCTAAAGGGTTTATGTCTGTTAGAAAAGGAAAAAGAAATCTTTCTTGGAGAGGAGACAAACCAGCAACAATAGTTTGGGCTGAAGCTTTAGACGGTGGAGATGCAGCTAAAGAAGTAGCTTATAGAGACCAAGTGTTTCAGTTAGAAGCTCCTTTCAAAGCAACAGGAACCCCATTAATTAAAACCATTGGAAGGTTTTACCAAGTAGAATGGGGTAATGACCAAATTGCTATTGCGAATGATTATTGGTGGAATACACGTAATACAAAATCATACATTTTCAACCCCTCAAACAACAACTCAAAACCTGTACTTATCACAGACAGAAACTATCAAGATAAATATAGTAACCCTGGTAATTTTGTTACAAAACGTAATGAGTTTGGTCGATACACTTTAGAATTGACAGGTAACAAAGCTTACTTAATTGGAGATGGTTTTAGTGAAAAAGGAAAGTTTCCATTTGTGGATGAAATGAACTTAAAAACTAAAAAGACTATTAGGTTATACGAATCTAGTTTAACAGATAAAGTTGAAGGGATTTCTTCTGCCTTAGACATGAAAAAAGGAGAAATATTGGTTAAGATTGAATCAAAAAATGAATACCCTAACTATTACATTAGAAATATTAAAAAGAAAATAGGCTTAATTCCTATGACTCAATTTAAAAACCCTTTTAGTAGTATTCAAAATGTCCATAAAGAAGTAATTAAATACAAACGTGAAGATGGATTAGAGTTATCCGGAACAATGTATTTACCTACTAACTATGTAAAAGGGCAAAAATACCCAATGATTATGTGGGCTTATCCTGAAGAATTTAAAGATAAAAGTAGTGCTGGGCAAAGCACCGCAAGTTCTAATGAATTTACATATCCATGGTATGGCTCACCAATTTATTGGGTTACTAAGGGCTATGTGGTTTTAGACAATGCATCTTTCCCTATTGTTGGTGAAGGGGATGAAGAACCTAATGACACTTTTATAAAACAATTGGTTTCGAATGCTAAAGCTGCTATTGATGCTGTTGACAACCTTGGTTATATTGATAGAAACAAAGTTGCCGTTGGAGGACATTCTTACGGTGCATTTATGACGGCAAACCTATTATCACATTCTAACTTATTTGCAGCTGGAATTGCCAGAAGTGGAGCTTACAACAGAACATTAACTCCGTTTGGTTTTCAGAGTGAAGAACGTAATTACTGGGAAGCGCCAGAAATTTATTACAATATGTCGCCGTTCATGCATTGTGATACCATGAAAACTCCATTATTATTAATTCATGGTGAAGCTGATAATAACTCAGGTACATATCCTTTACAAAGTGAACGCTATTTCAACGCTTTAAAAGGACTTGGTGCTCCTGTACGATTGGTTATGTTACCAAAAGAGAGTCATGGTTACAGAGCAAAAGAATCTGTATTACACATGCTTTGGGAACAAGATCAATGGCTAGAGAAACATGTTAAAAATAAAGAAACTGAACCAGCAGGAACTCATTAAAAATTAAAAACCGCCAATTGGCGGTTTTTTTTTATGTTCTTATATTTATTATGCCATTACTCTTTAATCAATTTACTTACAAACTGTCCTTTACTAGACACTACTCGTACAAAGTAAATACCTTGAGTTAATTTTGTAACATCTAATTCCATTTCTAATTGAGTACCTACTACTGAAATATTATTTAATACTCTACCATTCACATCAAAAACCGTGATTTCTTTTAAGCTGTTTTTTCCCTGAATGTATATTACATTTTTTGCTGGATTAGGAAATAAAGCAATGCTCTTATCTAAATCATAATCAACTATATCCAAAGCTAAACAATCATCTCCTATTACACAGTTTGTATACCCATAAACATCTATTAAATTTTGAACATCCGTTAACTGAACAGTATCCGCACAAACTGTTGCTAAATTAGAGTTGCTTTGAAAACTTAAAAATGTTTCTATACTATTATTTTTTATATTTAATAAGGTTAACTCATTTTCATCACAATCTAAATATAGTAACTCTGAATTATTGGTAGCATCGAAAACTGTTAATTGATTATACCTACATCTTAGTGTTTTCAATTTTAAATTCTGACTGATGTCTAAATCAACTAATAAGTTATATTCACATATCAACACTTCCAAATTAGGCACCTGCGTAATATCAAACGTAGTTAATTCATTCGTATCACATTCAATTTTTATAAGGTTAGTATTGTTTCCAATAATTAAACTTGCCATTATATGATTAAAATTACAAACCAATTCTATTAAGTTTGTATTACTACTCACATCTAATGCTGTTATACTATTTGACACACAACTAAGCTTTGCTAGATTAACAAAATTTTGTATCCCGCTTAATGAAGAAACACCTTTACTATTAACATTTAATTGTAATACCAATTCTGCTTCAGACACTTGTATTTCCCCATCATTATTCGTGTCAACATCTCCATCATAAATCCCATCTCCATCAAAATCTGCAACATTGTTATTCAATAATGCATTCTTAAAATTAACATCAGGAATAGTTACAATTTGTGCCTGTAAAAAAGAAGATATTACTAGTGCTACTAGTAGAATATAGAATTGTTTCATAATGAGGCTAGTTTTTATATTTTGCAAAAGTAGTTTAAAAAGTAACCTCAATCTGTTAAATAAATTAAAAATCACCCTTTTTATAGCAACCAAACCAATTAGTAATAATTAAATATCATCTGCCATCTTGACATCAAAATTAAATTGGTATTCTATTTGACTACTACCAATTAGAACATAATTAATAAAAATATACAAAAATGGCAAAAGGTAATATTAATGTATCGGTAGAGAATATTTTTCCGTTAATTAAGAAGTTTTTATACTCAGATCATGAAATCTTTTTACGTGAGTTAATTTCTAACGCAACTGATGCAACACTTAAATTAAAGCACCTTACTCAAATTGGAGAGTCTAAAGCTGATTATGGAACTCCAGTTATTGAAGTTAAAATTGATAAAGAAGCTAAGAAAATCCATATTATTGATCAAGGTTTAGGAATGTCAGCTGATGAAGTTGAGAAATACATTAACCAAATTGCTTTTTCTGGTGCTAATGAATTTTTAGAACAGTATAAAGAAAAAGTAGAAGATTCAGGAATCATCGGTCACTTTGGTTTAGGGTTTTACTCGGCGTTTATGGTTGCAGAAAAAGTAGAATTAATTACAAAGAGTCATAAAGATGAACCTGCTGCTATTTGGACTTGTGATGGATCTCCTGAATTCACTTTAGAAGCACACGATAAAGCTGATAGAGGAACAGAAATCATTTTACACATTGCTGAAGATTCATTAGAATTTTTAGAAGATAACAGAATTGGAAGCTTATTGACTAAATACAATAAGTTTATGCCTGTTTCAATTAAATTCGGAACTAAAGAAGAAACATTACCATTACCAGAAGGTGCTGCAGAAGACACAAAACCTGAAACAGTAACTGTTGACAATATCATCAACAACCCTAATCCAGCATGGACAAAGCAACCGTCTGAATTGGAAGCTGATGATTACAAAGGTTTTTACCAAGAGTTGTATCCTGCTCAATTTGAAGAGCCATTATTTAACATTCACTTAAATGTTGATTACCCATTTAACCTTACTGGAATATTATACTTCCCTAAGCTATCAAACGATATTGCTTCACAAAAAGACAAGATTCAATTATACCAAAATCAAGTTTTCGTAACTGATAATGTTGAAGGTATTGTTCCTGAATTTTTAACCATGTTACGTGGAGTTATTGATTCACCAGACATTCCATTAAACGTATCTCGTAGTTACTTACAAGCGGATGGAAACGTTAAGAAAATCGCTTCTTATATTACTAAAAAAGTTGGAGACAAATTAAGTTCTTTATACAAAAACGATAGAGAAAGTTTTGAAGCAAAATGGAACGATATTAAAATCGTTATTGAGTACGGAATGTTATCTGAACCTAAGTTTTTCACTAAAGCTGATAAGTTTGCTTTATATCCAACTACTGATGGAAAATATTTCACTTTTGAAGAGTTAACCACTGAAATTAAGGATACTCAAACTGATAAAGACGGGAAAACTGTTGTGCTGTATACATCTAATAAAGATGAACAACACAGTTATATTAAAGCTGCAGAAGACAAAGGATACAAAGTTGTTTTATTAGACTCTCCAATTATATCACACTTAATTCAGAAGTTAGAAACTGAAAAAGAAAACATTTCTTTTGCTCGTGTTGATGGTGATCATATTGATAATTTAATCAAAAAAGACGAGGAGCAAATTTCTAAGTTATCTGACGAAGAAAAAGAAACCTTAAAAACAGCTTTAGAAACTGTTGTTCCTAAAGAAAAATATACGGTACAATTAGAAGCTATGGCTTCTGACTCTACTCCATTTATGATTACGCAACCAGAATTTATGCGTCGTATGAAAGAGATGCAACAATCTGGTGGTAACGGAATGTTTGGAAACTTCCCAGAAATGTACAACTTGATTGTAAATTCTAATCATTCATTAGTTTCTGATATTTTAAACGAAAAAGACACTGCTAAAAAAGAAACGTTAATCAAACAAAGTTTAGATTTAGCACGCTTGTCTCAAGGATTATTAACTGGTGAGGAATTAACAAACTTTATCAGCCGTAGTTACGAGATGATTAAGTAATTTTTACATTTTCAAATCATATATTAAGAGCCACTTCAAATGAAGTGGTTTTTTTATATCCTAAAAAACGTTATATATTAGCTGTAATTATATCTAGATATTAATGTTATTTCAGTTAAAAAAACACCGTCTCTTTTTAAGCTTTTTTGCTTTATGCATAATCCTACAAGTTCATTCACAAACTATTGGATTGGTATATCATGATACTGAAGTTTCTGAAGGATACACCCTTTTTACTCCTGAAAAAAATGAAAAAGTTTTTTTAATTAACAACTGTGGAGAGGTGATTAATCAATGGACTTTTAGTGAAAAACCTGGGCTTACCTGTTATCTACTTGAAAATGGTAATTTACTTCGCTCTGGGAAAAACTTCATAGAAACAAGGGATTGGGATAATAATATTGTCTGGTCGTATGACATGCAAACTGCGGGCTATAATCAACATCATGATATAGAACCTTTACCCAATGGTAATATTCTTTGCTTATTAAAATATAGCTATACACCAGCAGAAATTATTACAAAAGGTAGAAATCCTGCTAATATTGGTTCAGAATTCATCCTAGATGAAATTATTGAGTTGCAACCAGTTGGAAGTAATAGCGCTAATGTAGTTTGGGAATGGAAATTTATAAACCACTTTATTCAAGATTATGATAATTCAAAACAAAACTTTGGAGTTGTAGTTGACCATCCTGAGCTTATTGATGTTAATTTTATTGACCCAACTGTAGCAAATCATAATACTGACTTTACCCATGTAAACGGAATTGATTACAATCCGAACTTAGATCAAATTATACTTTCTGCCAGACATATGAACGAGTTGTACATAATTGATCATAGTACAACAACATTTGAATCGGCGGGACATTCAGGTGGTGGCTTTAATCAAGGAGGTGACTTTTTATGGAGATGGGGTAATCCACAAGTTTATCAACAAGGTACTAATACTGATCAACAACTGTTTTTACAACATGACTCTAAATGGGTTAAATCAGGTTATGCTGATGAAGGAAAAATCACTGTTTTTAACAATGGAGGTGATGGTTCTTTTACATTTAGCTCTATTCATATAATTACGCCAGAAATAAACGCTGGTACTTATTTAAAAGACAATAACGCTTTTAAGCCTACAACTTTTGAATGGTCATGGCAGGGATCAATACTAGGAGGTACTGTACATGAAGGAAAAAAATCTGGAACACATAGTTTACCTAATGGGAATTTTATCATTTGCGAAACATCTATCGGAAGAATTTCAGAAATCAAAAAAGATGGATCACATGTATGGAGCTATAAAAACCCTACAGCTGCAGGAAATGATGTTTACAATCAGTTTGAAACTAGCACCGGTCTAAACAGTCTATTCAGAGGGGAAAAATATCCTAGCAACTATATTGGTTTCACTGGAAAAGATTTAACTCCAAACGGAATTATTGAAAATCAAAACTCTATTTCTAATAATTGTATTAGCTTATTAGGTATCAATGAATTTCTATTGAAAACTATTTCAACAAAAAATCCAGTTCGAGAAAACACTATTCAATTCAACAAAATTGTTGAATTGGATTCTGTAACAATAATTGACCTAAATGGTAAAGTAATTTCTGAACATTTAAATATTAAAAGTAATCGAATTGTTACCACTCTAGAACCTTCGCTTTACATTTTAAAACTTCAAAAAGGGAATTCAGTAAAATACATGAAAATCATTGTTAACTAATTGAATTTGTACTTCTCATTAACTTAAGAGGACAAATCACTCTTTCGCTATAAAACTAAAATAACCTATACCTTCAAAAATTGAGTTTGTAGAAAACAGTAATTCTATAAACAGTTTAGAGAAATTAACGAACCTTATAAAAGGAAAAAACACCTATTTAGTTTTTTGGAAAGATGACTTTTCTGAATCAAAAGTAGATTTTAATGATTTGCTTAAATCTAGACCATTCTTTAAAAAACACAATATTGATATTGTGTACCTTTCCTTAAATGAGTTAACCAATAATGAAAATGCAAAGGACATTATTCATTATTATAACCTAGATGAAAAACACGTTTCTGCTTATAGTGAACTACTAAATGATATTAAAACTAAAAAAGCCACTTCAAATGAAGTGGCTTTTTTTTTGTAACCTATAATATCTTTTTATCGTCCTATAAAAAACATCATTAATTATCAATCAAAAATCAATCGCATGAAAAAAATCAATCTTATTAAATTATTTAGTATCGGGCTCTTTTGCTTTTTAAGCTTTGGATATTCACAAAATATCACTTCAAAAATTGACATACTACTTGAAACTAAATTTAAAACGAATGGCCCTGGAACTTCAGCATTGGTTACTAAAAATGGAAAAGTAATCTACCGAAAAGCTTTTGGTAAGGCTAACTTAGAATTAGATGTCCCTATGTCTCCAGAAAGTGTTTTTCAGATTGGTTCTATGACGAAACAGTTTACAGCAGTTTCTATTTTAATGCTTTTAGAACAGGGGAAGTTAGCCTTAAACGATGATATCACGAAGTATATTCCTGATTACCCAACTCATAATAAAAACATCACAATTCATCATTTACTAACACATACTTCAGGCATTAAAAGCTACACTTCAATGCGAGGTCTTAGAGAAATTGCTAGAAAAGATCTAGAGCCTCTTGAGTTAATCGATTTTTTCAAAAATGAACCTACGAACTTTAATCCTGGAGAAGAATATAAGTACAATAATTCTGGGTACATTATACTTGGTTACATCATTGAAAAAGTTTCAGGGATATCATATGCTGAATTTGTTGAGGAAAATATATTTAAAAAAACAAACATGTCTACTTCTCTATATGGTAGTAAATCGAAGATTATTAAAAATAGAGCTTCTGGATACCAAAAAAGAAGTGACTATAGAAACACAACATACATAAGTCTTACTTTACCATATGCAGCTGGATCAATTATGTCAACAGTTGATGACTTATTAAAATGGCAACAAGCAATTTCTAACAACACTCTATTAAAACCAGAAACTATAAAAAAAGCATTTACAAATTATTCGCTCAATAATGGAACCAAAATCAATTATGGTTATGGATGGCATACTAACGAAATTAACGGAACCCCTACTATAGAACATGGTGGGAGTATATTTGGATTTAAATCTATGGGAGTTTATATTCCAAGTGTGGATGTATATGTTATAGTGTTATCAAATTGTGATTGTAATTCCCCTACAACTATTGCCCTTAAAATAGCAGCTTTAGCAATCGACAATCCTTTTCCTGAAATAAAAAACGCAGCTACACTTACTTCTAAGCAATTAGAACAGTGGGTAGGTACTTATGAATATGATAATGGCGTTATTAGGCATTTTAAACTCATAAACAGCCAACTATATAGCCAAAGAGAGGGAGGTGATGATTTTAAAGTATTTTCGATAAGTGAAAATCATTTTTCATTAGAAAATGGTTTATCTGAATTAATTTTTTCTAATACTAATGACATAAAAAAAGTTCAATTTAAAAGTAGAATTAAATCAGCCTTTGGAACTGAGAAAGTATTAAGATAATAATAAAACAATTTACATAATCAAAAAGCCGTTTAACAATATTCTTAAACGGCTTTTTGATTTCAAACTTGAATAGTATTAACTTACTAAAAACTAATTCTATTATCAAAATGCTTTTTAAGCAATGGTATTTGAATAAATAACATAAAGGTCAAAACAACAATAGCATACAATACTGTTTTGGAAAAAGATATTTCAGAAAACACACTAGCCATATTAAAGCTAGGCACAAAACTAAAATCAACATTTGTGAACCAACCAATACTTTCTGTTGTATTCCCCGATAACATATAAGTACATAACACTATAAAAGCCAAAGCTATAATAAACCAAGTTTTTTTAGATATTAATGGCTTATAAATTGTGCTTTCACTTTGCTTTGCTACAACATTAATGTTTGACATTACGTTTGCTGTAAAACCTGATGAAGGAGTTTCCAAGTTTGATTTTGTTATTATCTTTTCTGATAATTCATCCAATAAATTTTCAATATTATCTTTCATAATAATTTATAATTTCTGGTTCCAGTCTTTCTCTTAAAATTGATGCCATTTTTTTACGACTTCTAAAAAGCTTCACTTTTACATTGGTATTTGAAATTCCAATAATTTTTGAAATTTCTTCAATAGATTGCTCTTCAAAATAATATAACGTTAACAAAAAACCTACATCACTTGGTAACAATTGCAAACAATCTTGTATCAATTGCTTATGTTCCTTCTCCACTAATTTATCTAACGCGTTATCTATTGTATTCACCTGATGTTCTGTAAATTCATCAATAGTAACAACTATAGGCTCCCTTTTTTGTTTTCTTATTTTATCCAAACATGCATTATAGGTAATCCTATAAATCCAACTTGAAAACTTAGATTCTCCTTTAAACTTAGATAACGATTTGAATACCTTTAAAAAAACATCTTGCGAAACCTCTTCAGCTTCCTCTCTACTTTTAAGCATCCTAAACGCTAAAGTGTAAACCAAATCCTTATATCGATCTACCAACACAGCAAAAGAGACAGCATCTCCTTGAGTAATTTTAGTTATGTAGTATTGATCTTCGTGAATTGTCAATTAATAATTATCGTTAGTTAGTTTATTTGTTTGTTTGACTACATTAGATGAGTTTTGGTTACACTAAAATAAAAAATAATTTAAAAAAAGTGTAACCAAAAAATAAAAAGCGTCGTCATAAGCTATGAACAAACAAAATAATCATTAATTAAAAACGAACAATCATGGGATCAGAAGTAATTATTTTACCAAGCTTTTTAGCCGCAATTTTTGCTATTGCTTATTTACATTTTTCAACACGTAATAAGGAACGATTAGCTTTGATAGAAAAAGGAGCAGATGCCTCCATTTTTATGAAAGGAAAAATGCATGCCGCTCCGGTATGGAAAGTTATTATTTTAAATCTATCATTATTGTTAATAGGGATTGGAATTGGAATTTTTATTGCTTCAATTCTACATTTCAATTTAGGAGTAGATCAAGAAGTTGCTTACCCTGGAACTATTTTCTTAATGTCAGGCTTAGGCTTATTTACTGGTTTTAATATGACCAAGAAATTAGACAAATAATTTATCCTTTATTTTTTCAACAAAAAAGCCACTTCATTTGAAGTGGCTTTTTTGTTTTAAGAGTTTGGAGTATTGATACTATCTTTAGAATTACATTACCTTCTAATGTCCCCGTATACAACATACTTTATATAAGGAAAATGCTATGCCATACTACAAAGTACTTGTCTATATTTTTTGTACCTTTATAATATGAGTGTACTTACACAAAAATTACAACTTCAAAAATTTGAAGAAGTTTATATCTTAAATAAACCTTCTGTATTTGGTGATGAATTTACTGCTGAAAAATATTCTGAATCCTTACTACATACGTCTTGTGTAGACTGTGCTCTAGTTTTTGTTCGTACAAAGGATAATTTTATAAATCAAATGTTAACGTTATTTCCAAGGTTACAGGATACTTCTACGCTTTGGATTGTATATCCGATTGGGACCACTAAAAAAGAGTTGGCTAATTTGCACATTGAATTTGATTGGGATTTCCTTGGAGATTATAGATTACAACCTACACGACAAATAAATGTAAACAATAATTGGAATGCCATAAAGTTAAAAAAGGCTTTAACATGATTTTCTATAATATCAAATAAAAAAAGCGAGACCAACTTTTAAGTTAATCTCGCTTTTTTTATTATTTCTATAAAGTTATTCTATTTAAAAAATGAATCAACAAATTCATACTTATTAAACACTTGTAAATCTTCAATCCCTTCTCCAACACCAATATATTTTACAGGAATTTGAAACTGATCAGAAATACCTATTACCACTCCTCCTTTTGCTGTACCATCTAATTTAGTAACAGCCAATGATGTTACATCAGTAGCTGCTGTAAATTGCTTAGCTTGCTCGAAAGCATTTTGACCTGTGGAACCATCTAAAACTAATAATACATCATGAGGAGCATCTGCTACAACTTTTTGCATTACACGCTTAATCTTAGTCAATTCGTTCATTAAATTAACTTTATTATGTAATCTACCTGCAGTATCAATAATAATGACATCAGCGTTTTGAGCCACTCCTGATTCTAAGGTATCAAAAGCAACAGAAGCAGGATCACTACCCATAGCTTGCTTTACCAAAGGAACATCTACCCTATCAGCCCAAACTTGTAATTGATCAATTGCCGCTGCCCTAAACGTATCTGCCGCACCTAGAACGACATTTAAGCCTTGTTTTTTAAACTGATATGCTAATTTCCCTATAGTGGTTGTTTTCCCAACTCCATTCACCCCTACAACCATTAATACGTAAGGTTTTTTATTCGCAGGAATGGTGTATTCTGTTTCCTCTCCTGAATTTGTTTCTGACAACAATGACGCTATTTCTTCTCTTAAAATACCATTTAGCTCATCAGTTCCTAAATACTTATCTTTTGCTACACGTTCCTCAATACGTTCAATAACTTTTAATGTTGTGTTTACACCAACATCACTAGATACCAAAATTTCTTCCAAATTATCTAAAACATCATCATCTACTGAAGATTTTCCGGCTACAGCCTTACCTAGTTTTGAAAGAAAAGATGATTTAGATTTCTCTAGACCTTTGTCTAAAGTTTCTTTCTTTTCTTTGGAGAATATTTTTTTAAAAAAACTCATATTTTTATGTATCACTTAACCCCATCATTGGGCTTAACCCCTCGAGATTCATATCGAGGATATTGATTTTAAAGATAGCAAAATGATATCCAAAAAATGACAACATGTAATATTGTCAGTAAATACGAAAAGCTACTTTCTAATTTAATTAGAAAGTAGCTCGTAATACTTTTATGTATAACTAAAAAATTACTTTTTAGCTAACCAGTCTTTTACTAATTCTGGTTGCATAACAGCTTCAACAAATGTATAAGCTCCTGTTTTAGGAGATTTTACCATTTTAACTGCCTTAG